>UEXM01001039.1_pt1 | contig 25629 bp, 38 predicted proteins | sample 1796661 | NCBI WGS metagenome assembly UEXM01 (sample SAMEA4772469, study PRJEB27181) | metagenome | reverse complement strand
AGACAGTTAACTTCACCATTCGTGATAGCAAGGATGTTATCATTCTCGATCAAGACACTACAGGTGTTACGACGAGTGCAACAGGAACCTTGGTTGAAGTATCACTATCGACAGCAGCAACGGAGTTACTAGATCCTGCTGTTTCAGTATTCAAATTCGATGTCGAGATTGAGTTCTCGGCTGATTCACGCTGGACAATTACGAAAGGTAATGTCTGCGTAGAAAGCGACCAGTCACGATGATCCGATCACTATTAGCAGTAATTGTCCTCGCCTCGATCACGCCTGCCGGGCTTCATAGCACATACGAAGCAGCTAAGGCATCCAGCGAGATATCGAAGAAGCCTCTAATCGTCGTGGTTGGTGCTTCATGGTGTGCCCCCTGCAAGAAGATGAAGGGCGAGATCAAAGCCAATGCTTCATCATTCACCTACGCTAACTTAGTCATCGTCGACTATAAGTCCAAATGGGGCAGGGAACTATACAAAGGCTCGTCGGTACCAGCTATCATCAAGTTCAAATGGGACGGCAGCAAGTGGGTAAAGACTATCAGAACTGGGTATCAGTCCCAGCGTAACCTAAAAAGGTGGATACTGGAATGAGTAATAGATCAGAAGCAGACATCAAAGAAGCCATCTCTAACCTAGAGCAGATCCTAGACTCTGGAGCTTCTTCGGTAACCGTAGACGGTGAGACTACCACCTTCGACATGAAGTCAGTTAACGCTCGACTATCATCACTTAAAGCTGAACTTGCTACGTTGCAAGGGAAGAAGACACGACGACCCATATTCAACAAAATCGACCTAAGCTAAGGAGCCTAAAATGGACTGGTTAAATGAAGCTAACGGCTCGCTCGACTTCGGGGGTTCAAACTCTCAGAGTACAGACTTCGGTTATGACGGAGCAGGCTCAACAAGCACCAACCGCAAACCTAAGAAGAGAAAGCTAACAACGGAAGACAAGCAGTTAAGAGCCACAGATCGAAAGACTCTACAGGCTACTACCCGCGACTTGCGACGAAACGAAGTTGCTGCTCGTTGGATTCTTAGCAAGCATATTGACTTCGTTGTGCGTCATAACTTCCAGCCCAACACAGGCGACAAGGCTACAGACGACACGCTTCGAGAGTTCTACAACTACGCATCGAAGAAAGAGCAATTTGACATCAGCGGTCGATATGACCTAAGTACCTTCATGAGGATGCTAGAGTCGTCTGCCGTGATTGATGGAGATGTCTACTGTGTCCGACAGCGTGGCGGTTACTTGCAGGCCATCGAGTCTGATCGTGTTCGCCAGCCAACCTTTCTTCGAGAGATGTCCGGCGTTACTCCATCTGATACTACTCAGGAAGACCCACTACAGAATTGGGTTCAGGGAGTTAAGATTGACGTTACTGGCCGTCATAAGCAATATGCCATCTGGAAGCGGATGGAGAATAACTACCAGTTTGAGCGTAACGTCTCAGCTAAGAAGGTTATCGGTATGGGCTTTTGGGATCGCTTCGATCAAACCAGAGGCATCTCACCGTTGGCTGCTGTAGTCGATACAATCATGGACTTGAACGAAAGCTATGACTACGCACTAGCCAAGGCCAAAGTCTCTCAGCTATTCGCTCTCTCGATTACACGAGATGCCCAATTCGGATTAGGCGACGATGAGCAAGATGGTGACAGTGACCCAACACGCTCAGTTAGCTTCGACAAAGGCCCGCAGATATTAGACCTTGATCCCGGCGAATCAGCTAACTTCCTCTCGACAGCTACACCTGAAGCCAACACTCAAGGCTTCTGGAAAGATATGATCTCGATGACTCTCAAGAGTCTCAACATACCTTATAGCTTCTGGGATGAAAGCTACACTAACTTCAATGGTTCGAGAACAGCTTTGATTCTCTACCTTCGGAGTTGCGAGAAAGACCGAGAACGTCAAGTGGCCTTTCGTAACGATTGGTTCATGTGGCGGCTCAAAGTCGGCATCTTAAAGGGTGAGATTCAATTGCCCGCTAACTTCGAGATCGATCCTAAGAACTGGCTTTGGATTCCCGACGGTCTCCAATACTGGGATACCAAAAAGGAAGCCGATGCAGACCTCGCATTAATCGAAGGCGGCCTAAGAACTCGGACAGAGATCAGACGCGAACGCTTCGGGGACGAATGGGTAGACGTTGCTACTAAGCTGGCAGAAGAGAAGCAGATGCTTGAGGAGCTTGGCTTAGCTGTTGCTGCACCCGTCAAAGAAGAACCAACGGAAGAACCTCAGCCAGAGGATCAACCAGAAGACCAACCACAACCACAGGAGCCTGAAGATGGCGAATAAGACATATCTCAAACCTACCCTATTCCGGGCCTCAACCATTCGAGGCTTCGATCAAGCTCCAGAGATTAGCCGCAAAGGTGGCGAGTATGGAGCCGGATACATCAAGAACTTCGCAGTTATCACTAAAGGCGAAGCACTTGGTCACGGTGCTTGGGTCGACGATGAGTTCGTTGCTCAAGTTGCCTCGGAACTTGGTTACGCCAAGAAGGGCATCAAGAGCCGCTACACTCATCCTAACCAATGCGGAGATTCACTCAGCAAGGGCTTGGGTCGAGTATTCTATCGTGCAGATGGAGATGGCAAAGTCAGAGGTGACCTCCACTTCTGGAAAGCAGCCCACAACACTCCAGACGGCGACCTAGCTGGCTTTCTCATTGACTTGGCACAGGATGACCCTGAAGCGTTTGGAGCCTCTATTAGCTTCATGCGAGACGCTGAGTCAGAAGAGATGTTTGCGGCTGAGAATCCTACCTCGCCAGACCCGGCGAATGTTAATAATTACCCTCACGTTAGATTGGGACAGCTACGATTCGTCGATATTGTCGATGAGCCTGCCGCTAACCCTGATGGCTTGTTCCATCGAGACGATACAGCAGCTAAGGCCGTTGAGCTTCTTGAGTACGGATTAGGCTTGTCTGACGTTAAACCTACTGAATCGTTATTCGGAGTCGAACCAGAGCGGTTGCTGGGCTTCGTTTCTAATTTCCTCTCTCTAAAAGGACTGCAAATCGTGGAACTTAACAAAGAAGAGCAGATCAGCGAAGAAGTCGAAGTGGCTCCAATCGTTGAAGAACTGCAAGCTGAAGAAGTTGTTGTTGAAGAAGTTGTTGCTGAAGAAGCCCCTGAAGTTGAAGAAGCTCCTGTTGAAGAAGCTCCTGAAGTTGAAGAAGCTCCTGAAGTTGAAGAAGTCGTCGAAGAAGAAGCTCCTGTTGAAGAAGCACCTGAAGTCGACGAAGTTGAAGACATCGTAGACGGCGGCTCACCTGCTGCTGAGTCACCTGTCGAAAAGGGACACTTCAGCAAAGAAGAACTCGGACTATACATCGAGAACTTCGGCAAGAACGAAGGACTAGAATTCTTCATGAACGGTTTGGATTTCCAAGCTGCTCAAGCTGAATACATCAAGTCTCAGAAAGAGCAGATCGAAGCACTTAACGCACAGATCGAACTTTCAGAGCAGACCGAAGATCAGCCTCTCTCTGGCAACAACGGCGAAGCTGTTGAGTCAAAGGGTAACGGATTCAAGGTAACAATCAAGTAACTTTACACACTTTTGGCTCCCTTCCGTGTGGAGCCTATTTTCTACCTCCTATTTTAAGGAACACTACTGATGGCGAATGATTTTCTAACTGTTGCGGACATGGTTGCAGATGCTTACGATCTTTCTGGTCTTGAGACTTCTGAGGTTCGTGCTGCTGCTCCTGTTATCGCTTCTCTTCCTGCTATTCCTGCTTCGAACGGAATCGTTCATAAGCAGAGCGTTATGACTCAGCTTCCTGTTACTGGCTTCCGTAGCGAGAACGCTGGACGTGACTTCGATCACTCGACTGATCGAGTTGACACTATCGACCTCAAGATCTTAGATTGGTCTTGGATGGTCGACAAAGCTGTTGCTGATTCTTCACGACTTTCTGGTGGACGTGAGCAGTACATTGCTCGCGAAGGAATGCGACACGTTCAGTCCGCTATGTTCAATCTTGAGCAGCAGTGGATCTACGGAACTAGCTTTAACGCTGATGGTTTCAATGGCCTTATCGACAGCACTAACTTAGACGCTGTTGCTGATGAGATGGTTGTTGACGCTGGTGGTTCTGCTGTTGGTGCTTGCTCATCTGTATTCATGCTTCGCCGTAACTCGGCTGAGTGTGGCTTGGTTTACAAGACCGAAAGCGGAGTTGAGCTAGGCGAAACTATGGTTCAGAACGTACTAGACGGAACTGGCAAGAACTACCCTGCATATTACACCCCAGGCTGTGGCTGGTTCGGTGCCTTTTTTGGGAGCCTATACAGCGTTGTCCGTATCGCTAACTTGGACGCTTCTAACGGTCTTACAGACGACTTGATCTACCAAGCTCTTGAGCGTTTCCCTGCTGGACACTCTCCTGATCTTTGCATCATGAACCGTAAGTCACAGTTCGCCCTTCGTTCTTCACGAACAGCAACTAACGTAACTGGTGCACCTGCTCCATTGGTCGACAATGTTGCTGGAATTCCTGTCATCACGACTGACGCTATCACACACGCAGAAGCAGTGGTAGCCTAATCATGACTAACCCAGCCAGAAGAGCATATCTCGCGGCTAGGTTGGCACACAAGAAACTTCTCGGAGTTACCATCACTGTTAGCCGGGGTCTTAACACCTCGGCTACTTTGGTGGCTACTGTTGGATCTTCAGGCTCAGCAACTTATGAATCAGATGGGACGCAACACTTTACGAAGAACCGCGACTATCTGATCGAAGCTGCCTCGTATGTCATTAATGGCACACAGGTAGAGCCTGCTAGATTCGACGTAATCACCGAAGTCATTAACGGCGTACCTCGTAACTTCGAGGTTCTCGATGCCAATGGTGACGGTTCAAGCACCTCAACCGATTCAGGGATTACAGTCTTTCGAGTCCATACGAAGGAGATATAACATGTCTTTCTCAGTAGCTGTCTTAGATGGCGTAGTAGCCAAGCTAAGCGAAACGACTTTCGGAACTGCAACCGTTGAACGTCAGATTTTGCCTCGTGTAGAGCGTAAAGGTCTTACTCCTAAGATCATCGTTGCCCTACAAGGCGTGGAGTCTGCCGAACAGGACAGAAGTGCTGACTATATGAGCTACACAGTCGGTGTAGGGCTTTCCTATCCAGTGTCTACCGATGCTGATTATGAAGCAGCCCTGGACATGACTGAGGCTATACAGGATTGGTTGTCGAGAGTTGATAACCGCCAAATCACAACCGCAGAAGCTAACTATTGCCTAGTTCCACCTTTCGAGATGGATGGGCTTTTTGATCCTACTTCAGTTAATGAAGCTGGGGTTATGTTCACTCTTACTAATTTCAATTACCGAACCACAAAGAACAGGAGGCCATAGATGGCTTGCACTGGATTTGACGGGTCGATAGCTATAGGAACAGCAGGAGCAGACGCTACACTTGTCGCTTCTTTCACAGCTTTGAATGGTGCCCGCGATGCGAGCGTTACCATCAGTGCTGATAAAGCAGACACTTCAGACAGATCATCGGCCTTTAAAGGCTTCGTATCTGCTGGACTAGATGTAGAGATCTCTGCTGAGCTTACCTACGATGTTAACGATACCAATTTAACTACGATCAGAAACGCCTGCCTAAATAGAACCTCGATTCTAGTTGGTCTATTCACTGACGGCGTAGCTGCATCAACCGAAGGCATCGCTTTCGATGCTTACGTTTTCTCTAATGACATTGCACAGCCTTTGGCTGAGGGACAGACCGTATCTGTCACGTTTGCACCGGCTTCCGCTGGAACTGCTCCAGCTTGGGTAACACTAGCGTAGAAAGGTAAACCATGCCAGATTTAAACTTAGTCGGTTATGATGCCGTTCTATCTTGGTCGGCTACTGTAGCTGATCCCGCTAGTTCTGCTGCCGGTCTCGCTGCTATTGATAATGCTCGCGACGTTAACGTTACGATCGCTGTCGATAAAGTAGACATGTCTGACAGAGCTTCTCGTTTCAAGACGTATTGCCCGGCTATGCTGGAAGTTGAAGTAACCGCTGAAGTTACTTACAATGCAACTACGAAAGCCTTCATTCAGAAGTGCATTGATCGAGACGTTATGACAATCGCCGTACTTGATAGCGTATCAGGAAGCGGTCTTTACTTTACAGGTCAGTGCTTCACATCTGATCTTAACGCACCTCTCGCTGATGGAATGACCATCAATCTTAGCTTCGCACCTACGAAGCAAAGTGGTAGCGGTGCTGGTGGTGCCCCTGTTTGGGCGTAACCTAGTCGATTCAATGGGGGTTGCAATATCGTAGCCCCCATTTCTTTCATAGGAGACACATGATGTTAGAGCTACAGTGGATGCTAGAGCTAAAGGATTCCGCGACCATCATACTTCGCGAAGACGTAGCTGAAGAACTCGGCGTAGATCGAGTGACTAAAGTAGGCAAGATCAGAGAATTGATTCAGCCTAAGCAGATCGAAGAGAAGCAGATGATTGAGATCGAAGACGATCTTAACATGGAACTATAAACACAAAGGGGCATACGATGCAAAAGACACAATTCAAAGACACTAGCGGTAGGCTCTGGACGCTATCTATTAGCATCAAGAACTACATCGACATTAAGCAGAAGTTCGGGATTGATATCTCAGACGTGTTCAGCAAGGACAACAACTGGCTCGCTCAACTGGCGGCCCAAGATGACCTTATGAACCTGATCGGTATCCTTCTCGAAGTCACTGAGTCGACTCGTAAAGAGCAGAACATTAGTGGTGATGACTTCTTCGCACTATTCGACGGAGACACGCTAGAAGCTGCAACATCTGCCTTCATTGAGGCCGTTGTGCTTTTTTTACCGGCTCACAAACAGACAGCTATGAGAACAGTGATCGAAGCTGTGGAAGTGGGCCTACAGAAGACTCAGGAGACTCTGGACGCATCGAAGACTCGGATGATCGAGAAGGTCAGCGAGACAATGGAAATCGAAGCAAAGAAGGTTCTAGACGATCTGAACCAGTAGACTTCGAATCTGTGATATGGGAATCGGCGGGGGTTCTAAAGCTAGACCCCCGGCCCTTCCAGTTCTATCAGCTAATGGCCATGCGTCATGGCTGCGAGTTCGAAGCATGGGATAGACTAGCGTTCTCAACTGCCTACGCTGCTTCGTTCGTCGGGGTTAAGAAGGTAAAGATGGAACACTATCATAAGTTCCTAGCTGAGACTAACAAGTCCTCAACAGTCGATGAGATCAAAGCCCTAAAAGGCTACTTTAAGGAGTCGTAAGATGGCAAAGGTCAAAACTGAATGGACTGTCGGAAAGTACAAAGGCCGTGGAGCCTTTAGCAACTGGCTATCAGACTATAATAAGTCTGTACAGCGAGAAGCTAGGTATAGGCTTCGTGGTGCTGCTTTCTATTGTCGACGTGTCGCTCGTAACAGTATGCGACCAGCAGGGCAACCCAAGAAGGTTGTTGGCCTACCTTGGAAAGTGACTAAGCCATCTGCACCAGGTAAACCTCCGAAGTATAAACCAGGAAAGCGATTAAAGAATATCTGGTCAGAGAAGATCAACCCAGACACATACCGCATTGGGCCTAAGCCGTTTCCGGGTGCTGGAGCTAAGACTAGCTTCTCAGGCCAAGGTGACGTATTCCAAGAGGTCGGCGGCAGAGGTCAGGTTATGCTACCACTCACGCTAAACCAGATGACGCGAAAGCAACGAAAGCTAATGGACAAAACTAAGAAGTGGCCAATGGCTTGGAAGAACGCAAACTATAAAGCGAGGCCATACCTCGAACCTGCAAGGGATAAGACATTCGAGAGATTCCCTACACTATTCAGCAACCTTAACACTAGGAAGAGATAATGGCTAAAGCATCTACAAAAGCCAATGTAACCATCTCCCTGACAGATAAGATGTCAGGAGCGATCAAGAACATATCCCGAAAGCTGAAGGGGATAGGCGTAGCATCTACAGCAGCCGGAACAGCTATATCAGCTTCGCTAGGTGCTGCTGCTTTGAAGTTTGCGAAGACAGGAGACCAGCTTGATAAGATGCGAGCCAAGACAGGCTTCTCAGCCCAGTCATTGTCTGAGCTTGCCTTCGCTGCCGGTCAAGGTGGTGCGAGCCTCGAATCAGTGGATAAGGCTTTGCAAGGCATGGCTAGGATGTCTGTTGACGCTGGCCGTGGATTGTCAACCGCTACCGACAATCTAGACGAGCTTGGCATATCTCTTTCGGACTTCCAAGGTGCTAACCCAGAGCAGCAGTTCGAGATGCTAACGACCGCACTAAGTGGCATAGCCGATCCAACTAAGAAAGCTGGTCTAGCTATGAAGGTCTTCGGTCGTGCTGGCCGAGACATGCTACCCATGCTGCAAGCTGGCCCTGAAGGTATTGCAGCCCTGAGAGCAGAGGCCGAAGCTCTCGGTATCACGATGAGTGATGACGCAGCCTCATCAGCAGCAGCCTTAACAGACGCAATGGGTAGGCTACAGTCACAGCTTAAGTATGTCGTCGTGCAGATTGGAGCCGCACTAGCTCCTGCTCTCGTAAGAATATCGACCTACATCACGCCGATCATCGCTAAGGTCATTGAGTTTGTCAAAAACAACAAAATGCTTGTCATAGCCGTTGCTGCTGTCGGTGTCGGCCTAGTTGCCTTGGGTGGCATCCTACTGGCTGCTGGGATGGCTATGTCAGCTATATCAGCCGTAGCAGGAGTCCTATTCAATCCGATGGTGATAGGTATAGGACTAGCCGCCGCTGCTATAATCGGACTCATCGCGTACTTCGTAGACTTCGAGGCTTTATTCGCCTCGATTAAGGGCTGGAGTGATGCGATGTGGGACTCGATGAAGGTAGGTTGGGAAGGGATCGTGGCTGCTGTTAAGGTTGGCGACTTCGAGGGTGCTGTAGCCATGGCGATGAAGACGGCCCAGCGATTCATGTTCGAGACATTGGATCGTATATGGGGCGGTTGGCGTGACTTCTCAGCCAGGATAACTAAAGTCTTCCGTGACGTGGTAAAGTCCATTCAGAACATCTGGAGCAAAGGCGTAGACTGGATAGCCGAAAAGATTATCAAAGTCGGAATCGCTGTAGGACTTATCGACGAAGCTACAGGTAAGCAGATGCTCATAGAGTCAGCTAAGATCGGCAAAGATAGAAACGAGCGTATACAATCCAAAACAGATTCCATAGCAGATACATGGCTTTCTGAGCTTAAAAAGACCAACGAGGAGCTAGCAGGAGAACAGAAGGCTATGCGCGATGAGTTAGTCGCGGCGGTTCCTGAGCCTGAGACCCCAGAGCCTCCAAAGGTTCCAGAGGTCGCAGCAGCAGCAGCAGCCCCTAAATCCTTAATAACTGACAGCGGCACAACTGGCGGCTTCTCTGCTGCTTCGGTGCTTAGTCAGCTAGGCAAAGATCAAGTACAGAAAGACCAACTAACTGAGCTTAAGAGTATCAATACTAATATCGAGAACTTGCAACAGCCCGAAGTAGGCTTCGCATCATAAAGGGGAACCAATGGCTTATATCAAAGAAACTCAATCGTCTCGTAAAGTGAGCTACGAAGCTGAAAAGGCTTCAACCTCACGGGAATACCTACTCGTAGACTACGTAGACAGTCAAGCAGCCTTATCTGCATTGACTAGCTTCGTACCTCCGACGATCTTGGTAGGCAACTACATCTGTATCCTGCCGAAGTTCACAGTCTCGCCAATGCTAGACGACCCTGAGCGTACGGTCTTTAAAGGCTCAGTATCTTGGGAGTCGCCGGATTCTAGCGATAGCGGCGGCCAAGAGCCGCAAGAGCCTGAAGACGATACTAGCTTCTCGTTCTCCTTCGCTTCGATCGAAGATGTGAAGCTGTATTCAGATCAGCAGACTACCTACCGGCCTGGTAAGCCTGCCTCGACTAGCGTAGAGAGTGGCATCAATAAGCAGCATGTTGACGCTATGCCGGAAGGGATGAGCATCAACAAAGCTATTGTAACCATCACAGCTAAGACTGTTGTTGCGGGTAACGTAGCCTCGAATCAATGGTTCAAAGATAGGCTAGATCAAGTTTGGACGCTTAACGCATCTACTTGGCGATCATTGCCAGCACGCTCAGTAGCCTTCACAGGCCTACAAGGCGATCTAAGATCTGATGGTAACTGGAACATAACCTACAACTTCGAGTACAGACCCGATAACGCCGGTCAGAGCTTCGAGACAGAGAGCGATGGAACCCCGCAAACCATTACCACACCAGCCACTAGAGGTTGGGATTACGTTTGGGCTGCTTGGGATAAGTTCTCAGTAGAAGATGGCGACGAAGGCGAGAAGAAGACTAAGCGAGTTATCAAGTCTGTTAACATCGTTCAGGACGTTTACCCAACATCAGACTTCGGGCAATTAGGCATGATTGGAGTTTAACATGAAGTATGACAGAGCGAGTAAAGGCAGTCGAGGGTCAGCTAGTCAGTGGAATGGCTTTCTAGACATGCACAAGGCTTTCTATGGCAATACTGTAGGACAAGGCTTAATACCGCCAATCCTGCAATCTTCTACAATCGTACCGGCTACGCTTAAGAGTGGTGAGTCTGCTATCGGTGCTTTCCAGCCTGTCAGACTCGTTAAGAACTTCGGGTTCAAGAACGTCGTTGATACGATGCCATCCTACGAAGTGGAGCTTGTAGACGCTGTTGACGGCGAACGTCATGGTAACTATGGCTTCACACTAGGCGAGGGAGTCACCGAAGCTAATGGTGGCCGTATCGTTATTGGTGGACTGGCTATCGTAGCTATGGACGCTGAGCAGCTATACGTTGATAAGGCAGATGCAGAGAAAGAAGGCTCGTTCGACTCATCATACTACATGGTTCCTGATGAGACTATGAGTACTGATCTTAGACTAATCGCCCCGGTAGGTCACTACAAGCTGTTAAGCTGGTACGACCCAACAGCCATAGCGGGCTTCGATGCTGACGATAAGGTATATGTAGCCCTCGATATGGCACAGAGGCCAACTAGCTTCTTAGCTAAAGTAGATGCAACGATAGACGCATCTAGCACAGCCTCAGAAGTCATAACTATGAATAGCGGCACAGCATACGCCTACTATGGAGTTGAAGCCTCTACGGCAGCTACAGGCGAGCTAGAGGTTAAGAAGGATGAGGCGGCATATGAGATTGAGGTTTATAACCCGTACTCATACAGTGCTTCTATTGGTGAGCAGCTAATTGAGTATTCGCTCGAACTCAATAGGTTCATCGTAGTACGGCCACAGACTGTCAAGATCGGTAAGGCTGATGCTGACATCACTGTAGGCTCTACAGGCACTGTTAGCATCTGGCGTGCTGGCGTCGATACGACTGAGGATGAGACAGCTTCACTCGATTGGATGGCTGGGACTACTCAGGTATCCTTGGGTAAGGAAGTAATGATAACTTGGTTTGCCGATGAAGGTATCTGGCGAATCACTGGTGCAGAATGTGAAGACGCTTAATAACATCAAAGGGGATATAATGGTTAATTGGCTAAGTGTAGCGAGGTGCTGATGTGGGTCACCGGTCACAGGTTGTGGCCCTACGTGTCTCTACGATGCCTTCGATACCTACGGCTCAGGTAGCACTGTCATAGGGCAACCAAACGCCGGAAGTACTGAGTGGGAGTTAATGCCAGCTACAAATAATGACGTAGTAGCTATCGAGAACTCTTCTGGGCAACTAGAGATTTCGTCTAGTGTAGTCAACTCCAATGCCTACGGTATCTACAGGGGGTGGGGTTTAGATAAAGACGGTTCAGGGGTTCCAGAGTTTATAAGCGGCTACGCTAACGCCACTACAATGGAGTTCGACTTGGTTGACTTAGGTGCTGGAGCCAATACCGAGATTGACTTCTATGCTGGATTAACTGATCAGGATTTCACAGTGCCCACCTCCCAAAACCTATTCGAACCTTCAATACAATTCGACAGCGTATTCTCCAACTCTAAGACTAGGTACTCGGCTAAGTTCAACTACACTACGGTCAGCGGTTCCGGTGTTTTGACTCAATTCCTACTTAACACAAGCTTTACTGACACAGGCGATACTTCTATTCTACACGGTACGTACAAGATCGAGCTATATGATATGGTGGTTGCAACAGGTAATACATGCACCTTCGAATTCAAGGTTAGTAAGGATGGCGTGGTATTGTTTGAGTCGCTCACCTCTGGAGGTAGTAGAAACTCCAACCCTCTAGCATACAGGCAAACTAATAACGACTGGTGCTCTCAGCCTAGAATCGGGTTCATTAACGCTAGGTTCACTGACCAAGCAACAACGACCATCGACAACGTGAAGCTCCACGTAAACGGTGACACAAGTTGTGCCTGCAACCAAGCTGGTGTCGTCTATGATTCTGCCCAAATAGCCGCCCCATCTTCCTTGTCTGTAATAAGTGATTACACGGCTTGGCCCTACCTCCAAACTAACAGTACACTCTATCCCTGGACTCCATCTATAGCACCCGCAAGTCCCGGCCCTAATAACCCACCTACAGGACTCTACTGGTATCACGGAACAACCACCTACGGTGCTATAGACTTCGAAAGTGCATCTAACTCGTTTAGTATGTACAGCCGTATCGCTAACTACGCGGTAACTGGCACTAGTACGATGACCCTCAACCACTCATCAGATGGCTTGAATAATGACGCGGCCCTATGGAATCCGTGCGAAAATAACACTGTCAGGTTATCTTTTTCGGATAACTTTAGCGTTAATGTGCCTAGCGGTGGGTGGCCTTCTGGAATGACGGAGACGACAAAAACGCCTTTTGTAGATTTCAAAATAAGCTACGAGACGAGCGGTAATGTTGCCAATGTATTCATGGAAGTGGTATACGATGTGGCGACTGATACTTACGTTAGACAGTTTACGGTCGGTAGTGGGAGTGGTGGCACTTTGTATAGTGCAGGAACTGATCCATCAGAGGATATAACCATCGACATTAAATTCACTCCCGCAGGTACTTACGAGTCGGGTGGGATAACATATAACCAGTGGGATCGCGACTTCCTAATTCAGCACGGTGCTACCACATTGTCAATACCGACACTTCCGGTGTTGGCTGCTCTCAACACACCGTTCTGTATCGGGTTTGGTCAGGTTAGGTATAATGCTAAAGACGCGGGTAACTCGTCCTATACGATTTCCGATCTAGCAGTGGACATTTTAGACACGTAATAAACAATGGGAAGCTATTTGCCCCGATAGCTGGTGATGAGTAGATCGTTTCGAAAGTCACCACCCATAACATAAGAAAGCCCCCATAGCTCAAGTAGCTATGGGGGCTTTTTTCGTTTCAATATCTATCGTTTGCTCTCGAATCTGAAAGCTAACCAAACCGCTGCTGTGACATACACCGAAGCAAACGCAACCAAAAACACCATAAACATCCTCCACCTCCTATTTAACTGAGATACTCTCGACCAAAACACATATCGCTTCTTCCATCTTTAGCTCCATCATCTCTGCCAGTCCACTCGTTCTAAGTGCAGCGTGCATAAGCTCATGCTTCAGCACTCGATTGTATCGCTCAGGTTGGAACCTAAGCTCGTCGTCTAGCTTGATAATCCTCTCGCTAACGTAGCAAGCCCCCTCACACCGGTCACCTTCTACGAGAAGATTCGGAACGTGTGTGATTGTGAAGGACTGGCCTAGTACCGTAACTTCGTAATCTTCGCCGTCAATCATGCTTACCTCCTAAACAGCTTACTGTCCCGCGAACTGATGCACCTCCGAGGCACAGCAACATAACGCTCTGTATCGTATTCCAAACCACTGGCTCAACTGCTTGGCCTGCTACTGCTAGATAGCAGAACAGGCTAAGCATGATGAACAGGCAGATTCGGCTAGATGAGAGCTTGCCCTTCTCGTCTCTAATCATAACACTTCTCCCGTACTGTAATGCTTTCGATGGCATCTAGGAAGATGTCCTGCTTCATCGCGTCTTCCATGGCCCAATTCATTAGTCGGGACTCGATGTCGACCTTACGGCCATCCCACAGATTGAATGTGAATATGTACTTCATTGCTTCGTCCTCCTAATAATGTCACCATTCTCGTCTCGAAGTGGATGCTCATCTAGCCAATCGTGAGCACACCCAAGCCCGCAAAAGAAATTACTTTCCCAGTTTGCCGCGACTCTCGCGAATACGCTCTCTGTGATGATACGATCGCCACACTGGACGCAGTTGACTGGCACAGGCCACAGACCCAATAGCAGGATCGGAAGCAAGTAAACCACTCGTAGAAATTTAAGCCTGTTCATCACTCACCTACTTTCTGGGCTAATACCCATACGATACACCAAAACATAAGAGCCATTCCACCTACGAACCATGCGAGCGATGGCAGCCCGCATAGTACGAGAAGCAGGATGAAGGCAGTCTGCCACATTAGAGCTGATAGCATCCTAAGCATTGTCGTCCTCCATTTCTTGTAGTTTCTGTTTCTGCTCTGCTAGAGCATCTAGCATAGCCTTCTCTGGTTTGCTGTTGGCCCCGCAGACTCGAAGGGTCTTAAACCACATCTCCTTTAGAGTCTCGACGTACTCTCGTTGTTGCTCAATGTTCATTTCTTAGCCTCCTTCTTTTGTTCTTCGTTCCGCCTGATACGCTCCATTGTATCACGATAGGATTCTCTGTCAACCGTCCTATTCTTATCACCCTTGCTCATTACTAAACCTCCTAGTTAATACTTGCCAAGCTCTACACGCTGTTTGAGGAACTACTCCGTTCCCCAACATCCTAACTCTGTCCAACCAATCTGGACTCCCATCATCCATTCGAGATATTCCGGGTTCATCTTCCCAGAACTGTGAGGCAATCCCTCCCGCTGTAACATCACAGCCGTTATTGATGGGCTGTTCCGATTGTATTCCGCTGGGTAACCCCCTTCTTTCGCTATGTGTGCCGTTGGAGTCGGCCAAGATAAAGACTCTTTTCCTTTCATGGACTGAACCGACTTCAGCCGCTGAGAATATGCCGAATTCTGTTCGGTAGCCCTCTGCTTCCATGTCGGACAACACTTCTTCGAGTCCTCGATGGACGTGGCCGTAGACGTTCTCCCAGAGGCATCGAACAGGTCTAATTGCTCGTATGTGTTCGAGGAGGTACGGCCACAAGTGCCGGGGGTCGTCTTGGGCGAGTCCTTTACCTGATAAGCTGAAGGGCTGACAGGGATATCCTCCAGTGAAGATGTCCACTTTTCCGCGAAAGTAGCTTGCTGGGAAGGTTTTAAGATCCGTGTAAATAGGAGCCGGAGCCAACTCTCCCGATTCCATCTTAGCAACCAGGTTCGCAATCGCGAAGGCTTCGATCTCCACATAAGCGACGACTCTAATTCTGACTCCAGCAAGCTCAAGTCCTCTTTCGATTCCACCGTATCCGGCACAAAAGCTGATAGCTGTAAGTTCTTTGGTATTACCCACACTGATTCTCCTCCTCAATAAACTTCTGTAACATTGCCAAAGCTCTCCAGGCTACTTTACCTAGATGTAATCTCCCATCAGTATCATAGGGGTTTCGGCTATGGTCAGCCATATGGCGTAACATAGCGTCAGGGTCATCCGATGACTTCGAACGATCCCAGTGTAACGGCTCGTCTAGTGTACCGTGCTGGTGCTGTCCGATAACGCTATTCTGAGCCACCATAGCCAGTGCATCAGGGAAGTAGGCAAGTAACCCCGAATAGAGTGGAGTCATCTTACGCCGCTTCGCCTCATCCATAGCATCGTAATCTAACACTGGCTTCGAGTCAACAGTAGCCTTCTCAAGCTGCGATACGTCGAAGTACCACGACTCGTCGAGTCCATCATTATACTCGGCAGGCCAGATGTAGCCACCCGATAAGCTGGTCTCATTGGCAAACCTAACAACTGAGCTAGGTTTGTCGTCGATGAGTAAAGCACCATCCGTAGCAAACTCAACCTTCTCTTCTGCCTTGGCGACAGTGTAGACACCTAAGTTAAAGTGCTTACGGGCTAGGTTTTGCTTGCCCTGTGCTGTAGACCATTCAGGAGCTACAGTAAGCACGAACACGTTATCAGCGTTAGCCTTAGCCCACTCGACTAGCTTGTGGGCATGAGGTATGAGGTATTTCTCCTGTTGCCAGAACTCCTGCGGTAGCTCACTTAGTAACTCCTGGAACTTAGAGGCAGACATGCCGAACTCCTCGTAGAACTCCCACTTGTCGGAGTCGCGGTCTAAAATCTCGAACCAATCGCAGAACGCCTGCTTAAAGTTCCACAGCACACCATCCCAATCAAGATAGATCGTATCGTACTTCTTACTCATAACTTCCTCCATTACTTTTTAAACCGATAAGATACAAAACCTTCAGTAGCCAACGGTAGACCACCACTCCACGCCTTCTCTTCACTCATAATAGACTCCATACGTTCGAGAGTCAAGTCGGCTTCATTAGCCGGGGCTTCTGCTATCACTTCATCGTGAACTGTAGCGATCAAGTCAATCCCTGCTTCGTCCAATCTTAGCATAGAATCCGACATGACGCAACGGGCTGTAGCTTGGCAGATGTTCTCTGTTAGCTTTCCACCGTAAGTGTCGCTCCAAACCATATTCTTGCCTAGGGGCCGCCGATACTTAATCGCCTCGTTATCGAACTTTCCAGCCATTAACGAGACATTTTGGTATCGTATGATTCGACCGCTAGAAAGGATGTGGTGCAGAGTTTTACCTTCGCGATACCATTTCCCATCTTTGCTTTCCCCATACTTGACAGCTTCGATAGCGTTACGCTCCAAGTCGTACCAATAGTTTCGAATGTGGGCGTAGGTGCTACGGTAAGTATCGACAACAGATTGGGCGAAGTTTAGGTTAACTTGCAAACCTGCCATGGATTTCAAAGTATCCTGAAACTTTGCGGCCCCCATTCCGTAAGATAAGCCCAAAATAGCCACCTTGCCAACTGCCCGCTCTTTCTTATCCTCCTTCGTGATAGTCTTCTTGAATACCTTGCTGGCGAAGCTACAGTAAGTATCAACACCATCTCGAATCTCTTGCACTAGATCCTCCTGACCGGCTAACCAAGCCAATACTCGACATTCGATAGCTGAGTAATCTGCGACGATCAATCGCTTATCTGGGCTAGATGCCGTCAGAAGTGGCCTCACAGCAGACTTAGCTCCATCGTAGACATTGCCCGCGACTTCCTTAACCTTGCCGATGTTACCACGGAGGAACATATCAGCCAGTGTGTCCGTGTCGCTAACATTGCCTCGAGGTAAGTTTTGGACTTGGAGGCCACTACCGGCCCATCTGCCGGTCGTTGCTCCATGATACTTCAAGTTCCCTCGAACCTTACTATCATTAGGATCAGCCATAGCTAGAGCCTTGACATATTTGCCTGTAGCACTTCCACCACCTCGCTGCCTACAAAGCAACACTTCGCGGACTTCAGCCGGTAGATCCTGTTCAAGCAAATCAACCACAGTATCCTTCGTAAGATTCGCTGTCTCAATCCCGCGAGATTCGAGCCAGGTGATGATTCGCTTGACCTGAGTAGGCTTCTCTGCCACTCCCCCTGTTAATCGCTGTAGGTCAGTTTCGATGGTAGCCTTGGCTTCTTCGACTGCTTTGATGCAAGAGCGAGCTAATGCGGTATCGACTTTCCAGCCTTTACGGTTCATCTTCTGGTCTAGTTGCCATACCTTCAATTCGTTGGCTGGCAATTCGCCTAACCTTTGATGAATGGCCCGCTCAACTTCGACATCCTGCCTACAGTAGGCCTTGATAGTTTCGAGGTCAGAAGCAGGTATCTCGCTCACTGGAGTCTTGAAATGCTTACGAAGGACTTTAGAGCCTTCTTTGTCTTTCTTGACATCGAGGCCAAGATGTTCCGCGACTGCTTCGAGGCTTGCCGGGAGTGCGTGGTAGCTCGCTACTGCTGAGGTACATCGCATATTGACGTTTTCAATGCCGTAGATGTGATATAGGATCTGTTCTTCCATCGAGGCATTGTGTGCGTAAACTAGCCCACCGGACTCGATATGTTCGAGGACTTCATTAGGTAGCCTCTCTGAGACCTGGACAGGATCATCACCGAAAGCCCAGCCGACACAGATAACTTCTGTGGTTGGATCGGCACAGTAACGATATGTGCCAGTGTCTTTGATATTAGCCTTCGAGGATGTTTCGAAGTCGATGTGTAAAATTCTCATTGTCTCAGACCTACCATTATTAAACCTACGTTAGCCAAAGCATAACTCCCCCAAACGATAGCCCAAGCAACATCTCCCTTGCACAGATAGGCTATCGCTACACTCGAATACAGTAGCCCCACAATCATTGGGACTGCTGCGATAAACGCCTCTAGTGTCATCAGACTGCCCTCCACTTAATACGCTGTGATAGTTCCAACGCTGGCCGCTTCTCGTTCACTAGGATCATAAAGCCGTCAGCCTCAAGTTCGCCTTCTTCGTTATACTCAGCGTCAACAACTTCCTTGACTACGAAGCCATTCTTACGAAGGAAGGCCGCGGAAGCATAGTCTTCCTCACCGATCTCAATAGCGATTCGGTCGCCGGTCTTAGTTGGTGCGACTCGACTGATTAACTCGGAGCCTACCCCACTTCGACGAGCTTCCGGGGCTACATAGCATCTAAGGATACTACGCTTGCCAGGATACTTGTTAAGCTCAAAGTAGATTATGTAGCCTATGATGCCGCCAGAGGGGTCGCAGGATACAATAGCACTGTATTGGGCGAAATTGTTCTCGGTATAGCTAAACATTTCCTGCATCTCTTCGACGCATAACTCGTCAATTAAGTCCTGTGATTCTTCGTAAGCCTCGATAGCTTCGTAATCCGAAGCGAGGATATTGCGGTAGTAGTTCATTATCGTTGCCCTCCATAAATCACAATTTTGATGGACTGTGCTGCTGCCTCTGCTGCTGTAGCTGCACCCTCGTCAGTTTTGCTTCCGATCTCTTCGCGTGTCATTGTTACTCCTCCAAGTGGTTGTTAATAAGTGAATACCCAAGTTTAGGGCTTACATCGTCGAGAGGCAAGCCCTATCTCGAGAAAATTTAGGCTTAAATCTGCCAAGGCTCAAAAATACCTGTGACACCATCCAGAACGATGCCGCATCCAAGGATAGGCTTGCTTGAGTATTTAATGCCATACTCTTGCTGCTGGTGGTTATGATCGGCTCCCGTCCCTGTCTGGAGGCCGAAAATACGGGTAAACTTGTTAGCGTAGTAGGTTACTCCTGCTTTGCTGTGGTGGTGTCCCTGTACACAGCTTCGGAACTCATCCTTAGCGTTCAAGATAGCACTAGCCCGCCCTCGGTCGCCATGCTGATATATCACATCGTCGATGATAACCTGACCGAACCGCTTAACCACATTCCAGCCTTCAGGGAGCTGCCAGAGGTCTTTAGGTTCCCGCAGAAACGAATCCGGTACTCCCATCTCTTGTGCCCATCGGTAAGGTAAGGCATCGTGATTACCTACGAGTAGATCAGCTTCGGGGAAAGCAGATGTTAGCATAGCTACCTGCTCCATTGCTTGCTCGTACTCCCTCTCTGGGTCTTTAAGGCTAGGTTTCTTGAGGTGGAAACTCAAAGCACAGTTATCAACTAAATCGCCGATATGGACTACTCGATCGCAATCCCAAGCGTGGTACGTCTCTAATAAGAAGTCTACGTATCCGTCTCGCATACATGGACAGTGCGTGTCTCCAATGGCTAATACTCGACTCATAACTCTTCTCCTCCGTTACTAATTAGTGTTGTCCAGTCCGGCACGTGCCGAGTCGAACATAGAAATAATCTGCTCTAGTGCTTCTGGTTGCCTGCACTCGCTAACCGATCCATTAAATGCTATCACAGGCGTTACGTGGCTGTCAAGGGTAGCATCGTGAATGATTGACTCTGCTACGCTACATGTCTCGAAGTCTTTAAAGGTTATCGAGTCGAGAATCTCGAAGTTAGACATTCTGCTGTGGTAGATGTCAGTGGAGAACCTCCTTTGTATAGACTTTCTTGTTATGCCAGGCTTAATGTAGGTTCGATTGCCTTGAGTGAAACGAATAAGGTACATAGTGTGAGGTAGGTGCTTTTTGATCTCCCATTCTTCAGATGGTACGTAGTTAGCTCGACGTTTCGCCGTTGCAGCCTTCCCCTTGGGTGATGCCAAATATTCGGCCATGTAAGCTGCCTGCTTCGCCTTGTTTTTCGGTACGTTCCTATAAACTTCGTTATATGCGTCTTGTTTCTCTTTTTGGCCTTCTCTAGCTCTATAAGCTGCACTGGTCTTAGCTCTCGCTGCCTTGCCCCTAGCTGTTTTGCGATACTCGTTTTTCTGCTGGTTCCTGCAATCTTTACACCAGGTACATAGTCCGTCTTTCTTTGTTCTGTTCTTACCGAAGTCCTCGAAAGGCTTTTCGATCTTACATTTGGTACAGGTTTTCATGGGTCGCCTTTCGTGGTTTGTTTGTCTGTCAGTCTAGTATACGCAAGTATCATCGGATGGTTCAATAGCAAAACTTGAGAAAAAAAAGCAGCCCACCCACAATTGAGTGGGCTGCAATGGTTAATAAGGCTTAGAAACCGCCGAAGTCAGACTCGACAGAGTTCCCGCCGCCACCGAAGGCTTCACCGGCTCCTGTCTTCTGGACGTTTCCGAGGTAGAGCGAGACACCATGCTTACCAGCAAAACTCCAGCAATAGGCACTAACGGCAGCCCGAAGCTCACAGCCACCGTAAATCTCACTTTTATCCAGGATTGGGTTAAGCTCCAAGTCCACTACTTTCGGTGGATCTGTGTGCTTAGCCTTAGCAATCGCAAACTTCTTACCCGCATACTCTGGGCGAACATTTCCCTCAGCATCGAGCTTTTCGTTACCGTCCTTCATCGGCAGCTGAATATTAGCCGGTCTCTTATCTCCAAACTTCTTCACGATGGCCGCCTCGCATGCAGCCTTCAATGCTGATAAATCTTCTTCCTTATCCCAAAGCATCGTAACGCTGAACTTAGGATCTTGACCGTCGAATCCTGATGCTTCGAAAAGGTTAGGGAAGCTGGCGACGAACGAAGGGGTAGTAATTCTTGTAGACATAATCAAATTTCTTTCTTTAACTTTTAAAACTTAGTAAACTCTGAAAACTTCTGCAACTTATTTTACTTGGTTGGCATCTCCTCCAAAATCTCGGTTAATCTCTTTCTGTCCCCGAACAGGGCAGACGTTACGGGCTTTGCAAAAATAGCAATGTGAACCTTCGGAAGCGATAACATTCAAGTTCGCCTCGGTAGCTTCATCGGCAAGTCTAGCAGCTTCCTTTACTCTGTCAAGGTGTATTTCGCAATCTTTTCGATTTATTCCTGTGGTGCGTACTTTCTTTTTAGTGGAGCCATTGGGTTGGATAATCCCGATGGTCATCGTCTCAACTTGCGGGAACTTATCGAAGACCATTGCTGCATAAGACAGCAACTGCTTGTTAAGCTCCCCGTTCCTACTCTTGACCTGCACGATTCCTCGACCGTTTTTAAGATCGAAAAGCCCTGCATGGTCGCCGTTTATGCAAAGGTAGTCAGCGGTACCGCGAAGTTCCGGTATCTCGCTATGCTCCATCTGCAACTCGGAATAAACTTCCGATCCCGGCAATGGTTCGCCCACCGTATCGATGAAGAAGTTAGCCGAAGCAATCATCGTCTCATCGACTTCTTTAACGTATGGGAAGTTCTGCTGTTCCTCATCGTAAACTGTGATGAACTCGCCCCTAAAAGCCTCAGCCCGCTTCTGCTGCTTGATACACATCTCAAGCAGTTCGTGGGTTGCTGAGCCTAGATAGGCTGCGTGCAGGTCATCTCGCTTCTCTGGCTCAACACCAGCCTCTAACACTAATGAGGCCGGGCAAGCTAACCAACGAGCAGAGCCAGATGGTCTAAGTTTATACTTCATCGATTTCCTCCACGTAAGGATCGGGTTCGAATATCTCATCCTGGCAATTTTGGCAGCATCCAGAGATATGATACTCCTTCAAGCTGTCCTCGTCTTTGAAGCTCAAGACAGGTTCACCACATAGGTTACAAACCATATCTTCAATCGCTTGCTTCTTAGACTTCAACTTCTCGTACATCCAATCAAACATCTTAACCTCCAAATTCTGTCATAACTAAACGTAAACCTTTAAAGCTGTGAACCTGACTTCCGTTCACTCGGTATCTGCGGGCTTCGAAACCCATCCGCTCCACTTCAGCAACAAACTTCTTGCGGCCTAGTCGTCCACCGTTAGCGGTGTAGACCTGTAGAGCATCGACCACTGGCAAGTATGAATCCTCCGATGTCGTGAATAAATCCTCGAACATCCTTTGGAACTCATCCTCATTCTCGCGATATGCAGCAGTAGCTTCATCAACAGCCTTGCATGTCCCAATGCCATTCTGCTTGTACTCCCGATAGCCCTCGATAAGCCAATTGGCTATCCCAGCGTATTCGTGAGTCAATCGCTCTGGAATCGTTGCATCCTTTCTATCTGTTAAGTCCACTTCGAACGGCACACACTTCAAACGCCGCCAGATGCCTTTATCGCTTCCCTTGACTGTCGGTAGGTGATTAGTACACAGCACCGAAGTATGGGAAGGTTTAAAGCTCCAGGGGTCTTCTCGCATACGCCTAGCCTCGATCATGTCAGACGATGTGACTTTCTTGATCGTGGCTTCAGCGAGTTGCACGTCACTTTCCATCTCCGCGACGACTGCAAGCCTTGCCCCTCGCAATGTTGCGAGATATGTTGGGTGAAGCTCTTTCTGCTTGTTGAATAGTTCTGAGGGTAAGTCCCTAGAATACTCGCCCAGCAGACCACTAACAGCACCAACAACTGTAGACTTACCGTTCGCACCGTCACCATAAAAGATGTTGAATACAGGATCGCTAGTGTCGCCTGAGATGCTATACCCAAGCAACCGTCTGACGTAGCTGATGAGGTCAGTATCACCATCAAAAATCTCCCCAATAACTCGGTTCCATAGCGTAGCTTCTTGACCAGCAACGTAGTCGGTCTCACAAGTATGGAATAAATAGTCTGTAGGTTCGTGGCCCCGGAATAGGTCTTTTTCAAGATCGTAAGTTCCGTTTCGAAAGTTTAGCAGATTAGGTTTATCGCCCATCTGCTCCAAAGTAATCATCAAGCCCCGCTCTCCCCGTGCCTGCCTAACCACGCCCATTGTGGGGTTATAGTTCAACAAGTTACTTACCCAGCCCATCGCCTTCGCTGCTGCTTCTGAATCTCCATTGTCGGGAATCCTAGCTTGCAGAGATGTGATGTACTCTTTTACGTGTTGGTGGATACGAGAGCCTTTCGAGTCTCTGATCCACTTCGAGCCATCAAAAATAATCCAACAGTCCCAGTCTGCAACATACTTAATGACCTCACCTTCGCGGTCGATAGCCAATTGCTCAACTACCTTGCTGTGGTTACGAGTCGTCTCGTTGAGTAGCCAACCTAGTAAGCGTGAAGTTGACTTAGGAGCTTCAATAGCGTCGAAGTCTGCTTCGGGTTCAATGCGTGGCCGATCTTCAGGAGCCAACTCTCTCACGATTGTAGCCACTGTAATTGGTCTGGCAGTGTTAGTGTCTAGGCTGTCCCAGTCCCTCCGTAAGTCGCTTTCGTTGTAACTGGACGCATCGCCCGCCGACCATGCTTTGAATACCTCTAACCCTTCGTCAGAGCCTCCTGTGGCATGATGCGCCGCCGAAAGTATCTTGAACCATGACTCGCGAGAATCGTAGTTCATGACATCGAGCCTATCCAGCATCCCTTTAAGCTCTTCAGCCGATGTTTCGCCTGCCGTTGCTTCGGATGATTCTACAACTTCGAAAGCCTTGACATCGTAACCCATGATCTCGCTCAGAGTGCTAAGGTTAGCTTCGTCTACTCCATTATCTGTATCGTCGCAGATGTAGAGTGGTTGAGTTAAAGCAAAGTACTTGTTGTCACTAAATAGCTCCACTTGCGGTACATGGTCACCGTGCTGTGCAGCCTCAACAAACTTAACACCACGCTTGACCTTCTCGCTACATTTAAGCACAACCTTCACACCTGTGCCAGAGACACTTTTATTGTCGATAACCATGCAGTCGACCAACGATAAGATAATGTCTCTAGCCCAGTCTTCGAGGCCGTTCTCGCCGATACAGGCATCAAGATCCAGACCAATGTAGGGTAGGTCTTCGCTGAAGCATAGGCCAATCTGGTAGCCGGGGTTATCGAGGCAGAATTGGGCTGCTTCGGCGTATGTGGCTAAGTTGCGGTTCCAGCCTGCACTCTTGCCGGTTAAGGCAGATACGGGTTGGTGCTTCTGCTGCCACACAAGCCAGTTAGGGTAATTCTTAATTGACATCAAAATCCTCCTTTGCGATCTCTTGAATTGCTGCTACTCGGTCTGTGATTGTTCGTCTAGCTAGACCGACTTTCGCGGCTATGTCGTCGTGAGTGTATCCCTGCAATAGATGCTCGACAATAAACTGCTGATCAGGGTCTAGCTTAGTTTCTACCCAGTCGTCTATCTCCATCTGGCTAACGTAGTCGTCGTCGGTGTTACGTCTACCTGAAGGAGTAGCTCCTTCGTCTGCCGTGAAGTCGTGGCCGGTCATCTCTTGACATTCTACTTGCCCTAATCGATAAGCTGCATTCTTCACGCTGAACATAGCGTTACCGTCTATCTTCTGCCCCGCGTAGCCCTCAAGTAGTAAGCAAACCGTCTCATTCACTAAGTCGGATAACTCGTAGTTCTGTAGCTGTCCGGGGTTATCCCGGATGTACATCTTAGCGGCCTGCTCGATCAGTGATAGTCTTTCGTCGTTAATCATCTCGTTCTCCATTAGTATCGTCTCCATAAATTAGTCGGGATTTTATTAGGTTTTCGGCGGTGTAAAATCTAAATTATTCTTCGAAGCTGTCGTAACTCACTGCCTCCTCTGGACTTACGCCGCCCAAAGTATTTACCCAGCTTTTCTCGCATGGGCAAGTTTTGACAAGCTCCTGAGCGTTAATGTTAACGAATTCGCGGTGAAGCTTGCCGTTAGGGTATCGAGCTTGAAAGGCTACGATGCTGTCGTCGATAGTCATACAGAGAACTTCATGAGCGAAGTCTGTAGAGCTTTCGAAGGTTAGCTTGCCTGTGTACTGCTTGATGGTGTAGAAGTCGATAGTGAACATGCGTGATTCTCCGTTGTTGTTGTCGTTTGAAAAAGTCATCTTAGCATCTCCTGGTAAAGTTAGTTAATGTTTCCTCTGTCTCTTATACGTCATCTTATCGGCATTAGTTCGGCTCGTCAACACCTATTCTGAGATTTTTTTGAGATTCTCTACTCGCTTAATTTCTCGCTCTGCTCTGGCGATATCGGGCCGCCCCATAACGTCGAGCCAACCGTAGTTTCCGAGTGTCTCGATGATAGTGCCATCGAACATTCGGAGCTTAGTGATCAGCAAAGCACAAGGGTGAACACAGTCCCAAGTGTCAGCCCCATCCGCTGTAGAGACCTCACTGGCCTCTGTAGCGTCCTCAGCGAATTCTCCATCGACTATAGCTGCCTTGAGTGCTTTGAGGCT
>UEXM01001038.1_pt1 | contig 25641 bp, 12 predicted proteins | sample 1796661 | NCBI WGS metagenome assembly UEXM01 (sample SAMEA4772469, study PRJEB27181) | metagenome | reverse complement strand
TACTTTTATTAGATAATAGTCTTCTATTAATCTTCTATGCTCATATCTTTCAAAGTCTAACTTTGTCTTCTTAATATCCTCTATGTAGCTTATAATTTTTTTAGCTTCTGGCGTATACATAAAGCTAGTAGATGATTGTCTATCTATTTGTTTTTGTAATAACCCTAAAGCATGTTGAACTAACGGATCTGCTCTAAAGGAATCTATAGTATTAGGATTAATAAGACTATTCTTTTGAAGATTATTAATAGAGTCCATTAACCTTTGTGCATCGTGACCATGTTTAGGTATAGATTTATGTACAGATAATGCCTTTCCTATTGAAAATATTTCATCTGTAAGCTTTTCTGTTTTATATAATAAATCTAACAAAGCTCTTTCTGCTTGTTTGTTTTTTCCTTTTAATTTGCTTATGTCTAAATTAATATCACCAGAAGTTTGAAAACCTTTTACGATACTATCAGCAGATTTTTTACCCGTACCTTTATAATACTCTTGTATAGTTTTTCTTACAGCCTGATTAGAATCAGTAGTAGTCATAATAGATTGATCGCCTCTATGCTTATTATATATTTTAACAATAGGATGATTCATTATAACAGCAATATCTTTTAAGTCTATTCCTGTTCTAGCTAATAATACAAATTGGTTTACTGTATTGGGAGTAAGACCTAACTTATTGGCGTACTGATATTTAGCATTATCTAAAACAATATTTAGTAATTCTGCTACAGCAAAAGCATTTCCAGCAGGATTAGATTCGTCTATAACATCAGATAGTGTGTTAATTTCGCTATATCCATTTATGTTAATTCCAAATGTAAATCCAACACCGTATCCAGACATAACATTTAATACTCTTTGTAAAGACGCTACTGTACCAATCATATTTTGTGCTGGTACATTATCATTAAAGTATTGTTTGTCTCCTATTGGAAGTAGCTGATTATCCATAACAAGTTTTTGTCCATAGAAACTTTCTACTTCTTTAATGGCGCTTTCTGAAGTTTCGCTAATATCTATAGGTGTAATCAACTCATTATATCTTAATCCGTTCATTTCAATATCACCCAAGAATTGTAAGTTTAGATCCATTAATCTATTTACATCTTCTTGCCACTCTTGAAGTCTGCTTGTTACAGCTATAGCTTCAACGCCTGTAGGAGAAACAACTCTTTCTCCCGTAGTGCCTTTATGTTTATAGTTTAAGAATATTGCATCACCATCTAAGTCAGACCCTATAACAGTAGATACCCTTGAAGGTATTGCTATAGAAGATCTTGCTCCATCAGTTCCTTCAGACATAAAATCCTTTACAATATATACTACGGTAGATTGTTTACCGTGAGCAGGAATACGAGTACCAATAACTAAGTCGCCAACATTAACACCATCTTTTTTAGCTGTTGCTGGAAGAATAGCTTCAGACACTATAAAATCTTGATTATTTTCAATTAACCTATTTAAAGCATTTTTATATTGTTGATTATCTGTTTGATCAACTAATTCAGATACTTTAGTATAAGCCTTTAAATTGCGCCCTATAGGCGATGTTTGGTATGCGATTGTTCCAGAGAACATTGCTTTAGTCCCAAACTTAACAAGTCTTGATGCTGCAAGTTGCTGTAGCATATTATTAAGTTGTGGGTGTAGTCCAGGAGCATACTTAGCTAAAGATGTGTTTAGATTTCCAAAGAACTCTTCGCCTATAAGCTTTGCAAGAGTTTCTGTATCTTTTTGTCTTTGTTCTGGCGTTGATTCTTTTGAATAGATAATACTGTTTTGTTTTCTACCCTCATACCCAACCATTGCCTTTGCAGCAAGTTGGTGCATTTCAGAAACCATTTCCTTCTCATCAGAAGATAAATTAGTATGCTGATGTCCAAATAGTTGCGATGGCATATGGAACTCGTGTCTTTCTTTATCTATTTCAGTTTGAGACATAAAACCTTCTCCACTTAATCCAGACCATTTATCAAACAAACTAACCTCGGCTTCTCCTAGGCTGTTATATATCTCATCTTGTTTTAATGACACGTCTTCAATAGAGGTATTGTCAAGATCATACATATAGTTAGATCCTGGAGCATATACTTTTAAAGCAGATTCAAATGTTGCTATTGGAATAAAATCATGTAGTTCTCCAGTTATTTCTGGCCCTTGAATCATTCTTTGTTCACCAATAGCTTTTTTTCTTACTCTTAGTATGTCTGCAATCTTTTTAAGTTGCGGGCTTGCTTTTTCGTCAGCTAGAGTTATTTCGTCTATTTTAAATTTAGCAAATGTTCTTTTGCCAAACATTTTTGGATTCATGTTTTCAGTTTCTACATAATCATATACATGTTTAAACTGATGTCCTAATTTACGCATAGAACCAAACTTATCTCTAATTAATTGCCCATCTCCAGCTAATACATATGCTTGCGCGTCTGTATCATTATCGCCTTCAGTTATAACGTCTTTGAACGCTACAAACTCTATAGGAACATTTCTGCTTCCAGGCGTTCCCCTTTTAATAGCTCCCTCTGCTCTTTTAATATAATCTATCTCGTTTTTATTTTGCTCATGCTTACCTATAAACATTTCTTGAGCCATAAACTTATTTATCGAATAGTTAAGAATATAGTTTTTAACATCTGAATCTTTTAATTTTTCTCCCTTTCTTCCAATTAAATCATTGTTTTCAATCATTTTTGGATTTTTAAGGATCTCTGCTTTAAACCTTCTTACATATTTATCAAGACCCACCATAGCCAAAGAACCCTCCTCTCCTTTTATTGTAAACGGATTAACCTTAGATCCATTTGAATATTTAGAAATATTATACCCAGCCTTAACCGCCATTTTTAAAAGATCTTGTCTTTGCTTTGCAGTTTTGGCTATAGGTGTTTTAATATAGTATCTACGTTTTGCTGATCCAAATACAGCAATAGGTTGATCATAATATGCTAATCCTTTCTGGCCTTTAGTTTCATTTAAAGAATATAAAAAGTCATTTAAATCTGCCAGCATTAACTCCTGACTATCCATTTTAACATACTTTCTGTTTCTTCGACTATCTAGTTTTAGATTGGTTCCTGTTGTAGCAAATACGCCAGAGAATAAACTTATATTATGCTCACCCCTTCCGTCAGCCAACATTTCTGCATATTGATTTGTAAACTCAGTCCCATCAAAAAATCCTAAGCCCTGCATAAGATTCAAATAGGCATTCAAATCTTTACTAGCTAAATCAGCATAATTCTCATTTTTATTATGTAAAGAACTTTCTCTATTAATAATAAGGGTTGGATTTTCTGATACATCATTTACTTGAGTAATGTAATTCTTTGCTCGTGACTGAACAATTAAATCTCCTAATAGATTTTCAAATCCGTCTTTAATCTGTAGTGTTCCTGAAAACTTACCTTCTCCAGTAAAATCACTAAGATTAGCAGCTATTAAAGATTCAATAGAGGTATATCTTTTATTTTTATAATTAAATAATCTACCCCCAGTAAATAATCTAGTATCTATAAATTGCCAGTAAGAAGAGTCTCCGTATACCTCAGCAAGAGATTCTATAATATTCTCTCCATTATTAAAGTTTCTTACAAGAGCTCCTTTTTCAGCATTTGATTTTGTTCCTTTTTTACCAAACCATAATTTATTTGCATGCTTAGTTAAAGACGCTTGCCATCTTGATTCATCTTTGCTAAATGAAATTCCAGGAACCCACGTATTAATACCACTTGGCCCTTTTCTAAAGCCAGCCTCTTTCATTGTTTCAATCTTCTTATTGGCAAAGTCAATTGACATTTCTAATAAAAGAGCATCTACTAATGTATCTTTTTTAAGTTTAGACTTTAAAAATTTAGCAAACCTAACTACTTCTGGATTAGTGCTTTCTGTAACACTAGTTACAAAAGTAAAGTTATTTTGTTTTTTAGTTTGTTGTCCTATAGAATGCAATTCAGATCTTAGCTCTTTTCCGTTAACGGGATTTTTATCACTTTTTTTGCTTTCTTCTATTTCATATGCTTGTAATAATTTAGAAGTTGTATCTCCATACATTATCTCATCCTTATCAAACACATTGCCCTTATCATTTTCTTCAAGAAGCTGCTCTTGTTCTAAATCGAAACTAAACTGTAATGTAGTATCACTTCTTTGTGCTTGATTTAAACGAGCATTTACAGACCCTATAAGTTGATTTACAACTCTATTGTATTCTTCAAAACTAGCTCTATCTACAGCAGATCTAATTTGTCTAAGTAAAGAATCGTGATCAATAGATAATATTCCTGCTGGAACTTTCTTAGTGCCAGTATTATATGTTTTAAAGTTTTGCTTATATATTTCTTGTGCTATTGCTTGAACAGCATCTTCTCCTTTCAGGCCTTTGCTTTTTACTTTTTGTTGAACAATACTAAATAGGCCAACTTTTGATATAAATTCAAAATCAGCTTTCTTATACATTGTTCCTTTGTCATAAGAATTTTGCTTTAAGTTTTTGCTTTCATTAAGAGTGTTAAAGTTGTTTCTGATAAACTCCATCATTTGATCATAGTTCATCATAGAAACTTCAGGTATAGCCTGTTTAAGGGCTTTTTCTGCCTCTTCTTTTTTAGCTAATCCTGATATTCTTTTGTATAACCTTTTAAGAGTACTTTCGTAAGATCTTGCATCAGTTTTGTTTTCTATAACATTATTGATTCCTCCCTGCTTATTAAAATCTTCATTAGTATAGGCAAAAGCTTCTTCCAGTAATCCATATTGAGATTGATCAGACAACCTTGTAATAGAGCCTTCATTAATTAGTTGCGTAAACACAGACTGCATAGCATTCTTATACGCAATAGTGTCCCCGCTACTTGAGGCTTCTGTTATGTTGTCTAGTAAAAGATTAATAGAAGAGTCTATATCTTTTCTAGATTTATTAACTAAAGAGTCTATAACATCAAATCCTGTTACAAACTTACCATTCATTTTATATCTAGTAAGTAAAGGATAGTTATATTGTATGTTATCTAATAAGCTTACAACATTACCATTAGGGCTAACTATCTTTCTTTTTATTAAAAGCTTGTTAAGTCTTTTCTGTAATTCTGTTCCAGCAATAGATTGATAATATGGATGTGATAGCTCATGTATCAAATCCGTTTGCATTGCAGCATTGGGATTTACAAGAATTGTACTGCCAAAGAATACAGCAGCAGCTGGCGCCCCAAAGCCTTCAATAAGCTGTTTATTAAAAAACTCTATTCTAACATTAGGAAATTGAGCCTTAAGTGAAGCCCTTAGATACCCTCGTATTATAGAGTCTTTTTCGTCTACCCTTAGTAAGTATTCTTTTGGAGATGTTTTAAAGTCAGTATCTTTTCTATTACTATATTTCTTGTTTATTTGATCAAGAAATTTTTGACGCTTAGAGATATTTTCTTCGTTAGTAGATTCAATTATCTCTACTTTAGAGGTTTCCTCTTTTACAGACTTTTTACTTTTTTTTTTAGGTTTTTCAGTTTCCTCTACAACCTCTGCTTCTTCTACAGCTTCCGTTTCTTCTATAGCCTCTTCAACAGCAAAGATTTCTGGATTAGATTCTATAAACTCTTCTTGTGATTTATCAAGCTCCTCTCCTTTCTCTATTTTATCAATAATAGCCTGAGCTCGTTTTTGATCTACTTTATCTTTAAGATTTGCTACTCTAGATTTAACCGCTTGTATAGTAGCCGAAACTCCAGCAGTAACCTTTTCTTTAACAGTTGATGCTACATCAACAAACTTTTCTGTAATAGTTCCATCTAGCTTACCCTCAATAAACGTAGTTATTTCGTCTAACACCTTTCCGCTAGCGCCCTTTAGATCTGTTTTTTTAATCTTATCAACTATTTCTTTGGCTTTAGCTTTTACTTGTTCTTTAGTTAGCTTCTTTCCTTTTGATTCTTTTTTTGCTGCCTCTACCTCTCGCTCAATAGCCTCAGATGTTTTAGGGGCATTGTCTTGCAGATACTTACTAGCATAGTTCTTGCCAGCAGCTAATTGTTCTTTAAAAAAATTACCTATTCTTTTAGCTCCATCTGATTTTAGAACACCTTGAGTTGTTTCTTTAGCAACACCAAAAGCATCCTTTAAACTTTGTACTACACCTTTTTCTCTAACACTCTCTACTACAGCTTTAGCGCCCTTCGTAACAGCCTCTGCTGCCTGCTGGATAACCCCTGGCTTGTCTATTTCAGCTTGACGACCTTCTGTAGTAAATTCTTTAAATTGATCAGGAGTTAATCCTTTAGAAGATCTCTTAACTGCTTTACCACTTTTTTTAAGTTTTCCTAATTTAACTGTAGCTAGATTTTCAATAAGCTCCTGTTGTTCTTGAATTTCATTATCATACTGCTGTATTTCATTATCGTAATTATTGTTAATTTCATTTTCAGCAGCTTCAAGTTTTTGTGGATTTTTTATATTTTCTTTTGCTTGAGATAATTCATCGGCTCTCTCTTCGTTAGACCTTTCTTTGGCAGCATTTCTTTCAGCTATCTCTACTCTTGCTAAAAATATTTGTCTTTTTCCTGCCTGACTTAATGAGTTTCCTTTATGTGTAGATTTATATATCTCTTCATATTCTTCTATAGCTTCTACAAGTTGTTCCCCTACCTCTGGTCGCATTTGTTGTTCAGCAACCATTCTTTCAACACGATCTTTAGCTAGTTGAGCGCTTCCATTACCATCTATTACAGAATATGCAATAATATCTTTACGCATAGATTGAGCTTGTTCAAAATCATTTAGATCCATTAAGTCTCCAATGCGTCTTCTATTTTCTTGTAACTGATAATCTCTTTCTGCAATAGCATCTACATATCCACCTCGTCCCCCCATACCAATACCTAAAGCAAATGCGCTAACTCTTGTTTTAAGCATTTCAGGACTTTCAAAAAATTCAGTATAAGACATATAGTCTTCACCTTTCTTCTCTGCTATAGCTTTATTTTTAATCCACTCTTGAAAAACCTCTTGATGCTGTTCAAACATTCCTTCCGTAACACCCGTGGCCCCTCCTTGTAAAAAAGGTCCAATCTTTCTAGAGAAAGGCATTGTTTTGGGTAATCTACGCATTCCAGCAGCTAATCTACCTAACCCTCCAAACGTAAGACCAAACTGTAATATATCATATTTTACCCACTCTGTATTATCTCTCCACACTTGAGATGCAGCAGCTTGTGCTTCTTGTGGGGTTAATCCATCTTTTAATGCTTGTTGCATTGTTTCTCCAGCAACAAACGCTCCTTCTGCAAAGTTACCACCAACACCACCACCAATTGAAGAACTAATTATACCAGGCGTTTTTCCTAATTCTGATTTAACAAATTCATCTCCCTTTTGAAGACCTCTTCTAGCAGCTTGTTTTTTAGTAGCTTTTTTAATTACAGGCTTGTATAGTTTTTCTCCAATTCTAGTACCTTGTATAGCTTTAGTAACTCTATTAGAGTTTAACAATAGTCTAGTAGATTTTGCAGCTGCTCCCGCTGGTAAAAAGAAAGACATTGAATAAGGTAACAGTCTAGCTACATCTGTAGCCCAAAATGTAGGATCTGCTAAAGAAGCCCAGCCTACACTTTTAAATTCTTTTGGAATATATACGTTATTTTTTCCCTGTATATTTTGACCTGCTCTTTGTAGAAAGTCTCCTATTGATGTATTTTGATCTACATCTGGGTCCCATGGAGTTAATGAAGCCGCTAAATATTCATAAGTATCTCCAGTACCTTCAATTAAGTCTCCAGCACCAGCATACATAGATCTGCTAAATTTAGAATCAGAACCTAATTCTCTAGCAAGCTTAGTTCCTAAACCAGCACCCGCAACTGCACCAGGAATACCTCCAGCCATTCCACCCAATATACCGCCACCTACAGTAGCAATATCTTGTGGAGCAAAACTAGGCGCTAATAATTCATCAGGAGAAACAGTCGTTTGGGTTGGGCTTAATCCCATCTGTTGTTGCATTATAGCATTTTGCTCTTGAGCTGTTTGTTGTGAAGCAAATTGTCCTAGTTGTTGGCTATAGGCTGCTTCATCAGCTTTAATCGAACTATAAAAATCACTTAAAGGAGATCTTCTCATTCCAGCATCATATTCTTTAGCCTCTTCTTGAGGAGCCTGTGGTAGCCCGCTTAAAAAATTTGTTTCTTCTGCCATTTTATTGATTAAAATATCTATTCCAAAGCGTATACTTTGATTTCATTTTACTCCAACCCTTTCCGTATTGCTCTTTCTGATATTCTCTCAAAGCTTGTTCGTCTCCTTGCGTAAGTAGTTTGTAGTATTCTGGTTTTCTTTCTGCTAATTTATTAAAATTATTTAAAGAATTGTTTAATATTTCTGTTGGATTTTTTCCTGTTGTTTGTGCCTCAACAGAAGCTAATTCAAACATATCTGCTATAACATACGGTAACATTCTATTTGACATTCCTGATGCGCTTACAACGGATCTAAACGGTACCTCATATGCCTGAGCAACTTGCCTAAACCCACCTGGGTTTCCTCCAGCATATATTTTATCTAAACTTGTTTGCGTAGCGTTTTGTATTTCTTTTACACGTTCAGCTTGTATTTGTTCGTTTCTTAATGTAGCTTTAATATTTCTACTTTCTCCTAAAGCGTTATTTAACGCTTCATCATCATTAAGTTTTGCCTGTTCAGCAGCCTGAATAATAACTTCGTCATAATAAACATCATTATTAAAGTTGTCTCGCTCTTCTAGTTGAGCAACATAAGCAGGCTTAAAGCTAACATTGCTATATGTGCTTTTAATTAACTCGTTCATTTTTTTAGCCCTAGTGGTAGGGTCTAAATCAGAAACAGCTTCTGTTAATAGGAATGACTCTTCTTGTTGTGTGTCCATATTAAAGTATGAACATTTAGTCCCAAGATAAAGACCTCTAATCTTCATATCATCTGTAGTTGCATCCATCCAACTAGCGTCTTCTATATATGATCCTTTTGCATTATAAAGACCTTCGGCTCCGCCTTCTTCTGATTTTAAATACCACTCTCCATTCTTTTCATATAATCTATCTGAATAGTTAGCCATGATTATTTTTTGATCTATCTGACCAACTGTTCCTATTTTTCCAGCAGAATCTAATCTAAATCCATCTTTAGTCATTAAATCAGTGTTCCTTTGATCTAATCCAATAGTGGATTCAATTCTATCAGCCCAATTGCTTTCTTTAACATAATTAGCCATTCCTCCAGCATTAATTATATCACCACCAGCAACACCTTCTTGTGGGAACATTTTCATTTTTATTTCATCAAGCTCTTGAGCTAATGACGTTTTAATTTCTTTAGCTCCAAAAGCGGGAGCTTCTATTTTTTCTTGACCCAATCTCATTGCTAAATATCCACTAGAAACTAAAATATCTGGATTTTGCATTGCGTATGCATAGTTTTCATCTATATTTGGATCGCCTTGATATTCTAAATGTCTATAGTAATCGGTCAATAATGTTTCATTAGCAGCTAAAATATCATGTATTCCAACTTGTTGCTCTTTAGTATATGCTTCTGGATGATTTTCATCAGTAAATCGCTTCATATCTATAGGAGAATCTACTATACCATCCCAATTAAAAGAATCTATTTCTTCATTTTGCCATTGATGAAATTTTTCTCTAATAGCTATTGGAACTAAATGTTTTGTATCTTCGTTTTGTGTAGACTGTATAACTCTAGCAATAGACTCCTGAGTCATCTTCATTGCATGAACCTTATCATTGTTTAATAAAGAGTATTGGTAATCTCTAAGATCCTGATCTATACCCAATCTTTTAGCTTTCATGTAGCCACCAGCCATTCTAATCTTTTCATTAATAGGAGCTAATAGATCTTCGGACATTGATCTTATTAGGTCTTGATCTTTTTTTCTAGCATTTTGACCAGTAGTTAACTGTGTAGCTATTTGATAAGATTGATCAATTGCCTGTTGATTTTGTGTTCTAACTGCCTCTTCTTGAGAAAATTGCTTTTGTTGTAGATCTAAAATTCTTTCCATATAAGCAATATCCTCTTGCTTCTTCTGCTTTCTGCTAGAAGATCCAAAAAAACCACTTAATGCATTATATCCGTATGCGTCCATTTTTTTTAATTATTAATTACTCCCTTGCTCTTCACTGCTTGTGTTTGCTACATATGGAGGCAGCGTAAGCTCCAAATTATATGGATTACTAGAAAAATTCTGTACAGCATTTTGTAATTGATATAAGTATTGCTCCCCTGCTGGACTCATTCTATCATTTAAACTTGCAAATGCTTCTTTTGCAAAATTAGAAGCCCCTTCTTTTCTTTTAAGTTCTAATTGTAGATCCATTGTTTTTTCATTAGCAGATCTGTTAGCCTCAAATTCTTCTGCAAATGACAATGCTTTAGTATATGCATCTTGATTTGATCTATTTAACTCAGCATCTTTAGTTGCAAATTCCAATAAGGCAGATGCTCTTTGCTCATCTAACACTCCAGACATTGCTAAAAACTTAGCTCTGTCTCCAGATGTTCCTCTTACTGCAGTTTCAATACCTTTTTTATATGCTGAGTCTATATCTTTTCTAGCTTTAGCAGCTTCAGCTACACCAAATCCTTTTTTAGCTAATTGTTTTACTTGATGAAGATGAGCTATAAATTCACTAGATAAACCAGGAAGATCAGTTTTCATCGTTTCCCTCATCGACTCAGCGTAAGCCTGTTGACCAAGAGCAGCTAACATTAAATCGTCAGGACCTTGTATATTATTTCTTATAGTGTTAGCAAGATTAAGGCCTTTACTAATAACATCTCCTAATTCACCAAGACCTTGCATATAAGTCTTTGGTTGTGTATTGTTTTCTACTATATTTTTTTCAGTTTCAGTTTCAGGATCAGGATCAGGATCTGAATCAGGATCACCGCCACCATCTACCACATCTGTTATTTCGTCTTTATCTGTAGGAAGCTCACTAGGCTCTTCGTCTACATTTCTTAAAAGCATATCTACAAACTTTACAGCATCAGGCGATAGCTTTTTATCCTCATAAGCTTTTAATAAATCATCATTGTTTTTGTATTGATTTATTTCTTCTTCAACAGACATAGCTATAGCTGGCTGATTTATAAAGCTTTCTTTAAAGGGATCGTCATCTGGTAATGAATCTAAGTATTCTTGATATTCTTCTATTCTTGGATCAGAATCTGGTTTTTCTTTTTTTGCATCCTGATATGCTTTAAAGGGATTTTGAAATATTGGATTATCTCTTCTTTCTGCGTCATCTATTGAGCCCGCATATTCTGTTCCTTCATCCTTAAGGTCTAACTCTAGTAAAGATAAATCTTCCTCTCCCTCTATTAAACCTTTTAATCTTTTTACTAGTCTTTCCTGACCTTCAAACTCTCCTTTAAGACCTTCTGCAAAAGTTACTTTTTTGCCAGGATCTTCACCTAATAAATCACTTACACTTCCAGAATCTAAATATATTTTTTCATACGCTTCTTCTAAAGCTTGCAGATCAGCTTTATTTGTGTAATTTGATAGTATTTCTCTAATTACATTTGGAGTGTTTTCTGTTTCTCCTGTAGTAACTCTACCAGAGATACCGAATGAACCCATACTTCTAAAAAGTTTAAGTGCATCTTCTTGATATTGTTCTTTTGATTTTGTCTGCATTAGTCCATGTTATTTTTTTTCCATTTTTTATGATTCTTTGTAATCATACTAATAACTTCCTTTGAAGACATTCCAGGCTTGTATTGTTTGTCTATGTGATCGTAAACTCCAGCTCCTGGCTTAGCATCTAACCCAGTATCATTACCATCCTTATCCATAACAGTTCCATCTTCTGCTACTGGCAATGGATTTGTACTATGACTTGCTTCTCCTGGCGTTATATTTTTTGGATTCTCTGCTTCCTCTTTAAATATTTTAGCAGCCTTTTTGTTTTCACCTTTATCAAGAGCCTCTCTCATTTCAGACTCCTTATTGTTAACTAACTCATTTCCAGTAAACTCTGCTTGAATATTAGCCATTCCTCCTTTATCAAAACTTTGTTGAGCTTCCTGCATTACAGAAGGCTCTTGTTCTTCCGCAATAAATGAAGAAGAGTTTTCGTCCACCATAGCGCTATACTCTACACTCATAGCTGGATTAACTTTATTTATAAAAGCTTTAGCATAATTTTTTGCTTGATCTAAATTTGCAAATCCATTTTCTCCAACAGGGCCAGAAAACATTACTTCTCTAAATAGCTCACTTCCTTTTCCTAAATCTGGTCTTTGATATTTTTCTATAACAGAATTAAAATCATTTGCCACAATACCATCAAACAAATCTTCATTCTTATTTCCAGTTCTAATATAATCTTGTATTACAAATTGACTTTTTATTGGAAGATTTTGAAATGCATTACGGCCATGTTTTTTATTAATTATAGACTTAGCATTTGCTTCGGTTTTTTTATAATCGTCAGAAATATTTTTTTTAACTTGATTAAAATGAATAGGAAGTAAATCTTTTTTAGCAACCTTAGCTTCTTCAAGTGTTGTATAACTACCATGAGTTGTATATCCTCTTTTTACTTGATATTTATTTCCATTATTAGTAATAAAAGGATCAAATAGTCCATTGGGATTAAGCCCTATGTTTCTTGGATTCTCAACACCTTTAACTGTTTGAAAGTAATTTGGAAGCATGTTTTGTTTTAATCCAGCGTTTATTAATGCTTTAGCATTCTCTGGAGAAAGTTGATTTATTAATGCTTGTTGTTGTTTTTCAGATTTACTCATTATTCTGTAGATTGTTGTGCGCTGTAATCATCAAAACCATCAGCCTCTGGGCCAATGAATCCCATAGATCCACTTGCAAAATTAACACCTCTTTCTGTTTCTGTTATAGGTCTGCCTGTATAAGGATCTACTGTAACAATGTTGGGATCTTGTATAGGTGCTTCTGGCAACGAATCTTGCAATGGTGGTAAATCTGGAACTTCATAATCAGGTCCGCTAAGAATACCTCCTGCAAAATCTGCTACTCCTTCCATAACAGGAAAAACAATTTCATTTCCTATCGCCCCCATAACATCCTCTGCCATGCCAAAACCAAAGTCTACAGCATCTCCAACAACATCTAACCCTCGATCTACAATAGTTTGTGCGCCCTGTGCCGCAGTCTCTACCAACGGAACCACTGTTGCTTCTAAAGCTCCTGAAGCAACATCACCAGCAGCAGATAAAACATCTGTTACTCCTGTTGCTTCTGATACATCGTAAGCCGCGCCACCAACCTCGGTAACAACATCAGAAGTAGCTTGAAGAGCGCCACCAGCTACATCTGTAGCTAAATCTACACCTGTGCCCACAACATCTGCTCCCATGTCCAAAACATCTGTAACAGGATCTAAAACACTTCCAACAAAATCAGAAATACCACTTACAAAATTACTAAACCATCCATATTCTTTTAATCCAGTTTTAGGATTTATAGTTCCAGATCCACCAAGAAATTTTAACATATCTGCTTCTACAGGATTAATATGCGCAAGCTCAGTATCCCCTCTTCTTCCCATTTTAGCAACCTTTGATTTTTCTTTAGAAGTTAATCCTCCTTCTTCATAATAAGACCCTCCACCGTAAGGATTATTATATGCTGATTGCATTTGTAAATATTGATCTTCATCCGATCTTTTTTGAACAGAAGATTTATAATCGCTAACGCCCTCTCTGTACATTTCTTTTATTTCCTCTTTTCTTTCTTCTATTTTTTTCTCATAGGCCTTTTGAGCTCTTCTAGCTTTATCTCTTTTTCTCTTACCACCAAATAAAGATATTCCCAATCCTATTAACCATCCTGGTCCAGTAAAACCAAGCATTCCCGCTAAAGCTGATCCAGCTCCTGCGCCAGAAATTCCAGCTCCTAACATTTCACCGCCTGTAAATGTTGTTGGATCATCATCATCAAAAGCGCTTCTTACAAGTCTTCCTGCAACATACATAGGCAAACCAGCACTAACGCTACCTTGTCCTACATTTTGAAAATAATTACTAGCCTGTTGTCCTGCGGTAAGTCCAGAAGCCTCAGCTCCTGTAATTGGATTATAAGGCTGTGGTCCCATTGCTGATTGTGGAGTAAATGAGCCAGCAGATACATTTTGTGTTAATGGGTTTGCAAAAGTAGCTCCTGCTCCTTGTCCCATATTTGGAAAAAATGTTTGCCCTAAAGTTTTACTTCCTAATTTTGTTCCAAGTATATCCATGCCCATTTTGCCATATTGCAAACCCTGCATTGTAGATTCTAAAGCTGTAGGAGTATATTGATAGTCTAAAGGATTTATTGGCTGTGGTCCCGCAACATTTTGCGCAAATTGATAGTTACCAGAAGATTGTGGGGCTGAATACATATACGGATTATAGTTTCCGCTTGTGTATCTATTCATTTGTCTACCCTGCTCAGTGTTAGGGTTTATATATTTAAGATACTGTTGATATGAATCGAATCTGCCCATTAGTTATAAGATTTACGGTATTTAGCCATTATTGCAAATATATTAAATTTTTCTGTGGTTCTTGCTGATAATTTGGCTCTTAAATAAGTTCCAGACAATCTAGGATTAGAACCTTCTGCTAATTTATACCTTAATGGTATCCTTAATATACCCTCTCTATATTTATGTAAAATATCTTTAAAATCAGTCTGACTAGGATATACAGGTCTATCATTTGTTGATATATCTAAAGACTTACCTTCTGCAAAATCAGTAATAAATTCTAACTTCTCAAGATAAACACCAGCGTCTGTAGATTGGAATCCTCTTTTTGTTAATAATCTATTGCCTTCATTGTATTGATTTTTAAACCCTGGGTTAGGTTCTCCAACAGACATAACAACACTTAAATTATCAAACTTTTTATTTTCTTGTGGCGAATCATTTATTATTTTTTCTACATATGATTGGTGCACAATTTTAGCCTGACCTAGAGTAGGTTCACTTTTTAATAAATCCCCTTTGTTTACAGTAGATGTATTTGTAATAGTTATAACTTCTGTTGTAGTATTATATTGACCGTAAGCAGTTCCAGATGCATTATAAAATTCAACAGCAGTACCATCAGCGTTTCCTAAATCTAATAACTTTAGTCCGCCATTATAGTTTCCATCATCGTCTACCAAAGCTCCGTCTGTAGTTATTACTTCAAAAACTAAAGGATATTCAATAGGTAAATCTATTGTGTTGTCAAGCGAACCAGTTGTACTCTGGTCAAAATCATTATTGAATGGATGTAAGAATACATCATCAAAGAACGTAGTCTTTTCAGCATCCTCATGATTCCATTCCCAAAGCTCTAAAGATCCTCTAGATAATTCATGCGAAAAATATCTATAACCAGTAGGATTATATTTAAAATCTAAAGCGGCACCATACACACCACTCATACTAGATCCAAAAACACTATTGCTAGAACTATTATTGTGATAGAATCTATTTCGTAAATCACCAGACGCACCATACTGCATCCATGGCAATCTAGATTTTGGAGTTAATAGTTTTCCCTGATGCTCTATCCACTGTTGAGGATAAACAGAGTACCTACTAATAACAGCCTCTATATCTTCATTATAAGCTACTGTAGTGCTAAATATAGATTTTGCTGCATGGCCTCCGTAATCTTCTCTAAGAGGACTTTCTGGATCTGTTCCTAAAGCAAAAGTAATCTGATACTCATCTGCCGTACCTTCATTATATGTAACTGTTAACGGAGTCTCTGCTACAAATCTTCCATTTGGATATTTTACAGAATCATAATAATCAATTCTTAATCTATCTGCAAATGTCATATATAGAGTATTATCAAAATAATCAAAAGCCGCATGTATACCTATAAAATTTAACGGCATATCATTTAAATTAATTCTATCAGCTTTATGGTATCTATCTTGTATTTTTAATCTTCCATATTTAGTTGCTTTTTCAAATAAATCTCTAGTTCCAAGATCGTCTGATATTGATACTAGTTTTTTATCTACACCATATTTTAAAAACTTACTAAAATTAACATCAAAAAAGTATAAATTTCTTTCACTAGCAACTACACTATGCATGTGTCTAGATCCATATTTTACAGATATATATTGATGTGACTCAATTGTATCGCCTGAACCAGTAAATAAACTTTGTGCTCCAGAAGTATCCTGCAAAAATGTTCTTGGATTTACTAACAATTGTCCAAAAGCATTATCTTGAAAAAAGTGTATTTCATTATTATAATTAATTAATCTATTTATAGGACCATAAATAGCCTCTACATCATAAAAATTAAATATTGGAAATACTCTAAAAGCATCTGATAATTCGCCAGATAATTTTGTTTTAGAATAGGCGATTTCATTTGGAAGATCTTCAAAATCTTGATCTGTATCTTGAAGCGATAAGAAACTTTTTAAATTGTTTTCTTGTGAGTAAACTTGATTGTAAAGCCAATCATTACTAAACGGGGCGCTGTCTTGATCAAACCCTTCAATATGATCATTATTACCTAAATTATATCCACCTCTCATATCCGTATTAACATAAGACTCAACAGGAAAAACAATAAATTTCGAATATGATTTTTCAGGGTAAGGGGATGTAGTTATTTGATGTGAGTATAAATTAACAAAAGTATCTCCTCCGAATACGGTTGAATGATGTTCTGTAATATCTTTATTTATAGGATGATAATTACCAGCTATAATCCATCTTGTTGAATCAATGGCTGATTTTGATCTTCCTCCATATTGACCTATATTGTCTACATATATGTTTGCATAATTATAAAATGGTAATTTATGATTAGCATGCAACCCTCCATTATTTCCAGGATTTTTTTCTCTTCTGTGACTTTTTTGTGTATAATAATCCTGATTAGTAATTATATAACCTATATCTCTAACATTTGTATATGCTTCTGATGACATTGTTAGAATAGATCTAGTACCCATCTGTACAGTACTTATTGTTTCATAAGACAACTCATCTGTTGTATTTACTTTTCCATAATTAAACCAAGTTCTCCATGAACTATAACTATTTTGAAAAGCCGCTCCTAAGGAAAAGTTAGAATATCCTCTATTCCATATAAAGTAATAGTCCCCTTGTGAGCTACCAATATCAAAAAATGACTTCCCTACAAATTCTCCAGGGCCAATTTCTTTTGAATTTTTTATTATCGCTGTATATCTTTGAAATAAACTAGCGTGCATATCACTGGTACTACCCATGGTATAATTAGCAGTTGGATCATTTGATGGTGTAGTGTTTCCTGGTACAGTAGTACCCACCCATGCTAAATCACTATGATTAACTGTTCTGTGATTATTTACATAAAGAGGGCCAGAGCTATTTGTTAATCCATTATATGTATTATAATTTTGAACATAGTGTTGAAAATAAGTATCATATACATAACACTTACCAACCATTACTCCTGACTCATCATTTAGGGTTGTTTTCTTCGAATAAAAATTTATATCAACATGTTTACTTGTTGATCCGTAAGCAGCTGTACCGCTATTGTTAACAGCAGGATCACCATATCCATAAGACATAGACTGTGCATAGCTTGTTGTTGGATACTCTTGCATATAATCATAATTATATCTTCTTTGATCATAAAGCTTCATTGTAGAGCAAATTCTTAACCAAGACTCTCCTCTATGAGAATATGGTCTTACACCAAACGTGCTATCGGGGCTATAGATTACAGTTGCGTATTTTGACTTATTTTGAGTCTTAACATAGGATAAAGAAGAAGGTATACCGAGTCCCATTTCTCTAGATCCAAATTCACGAGATCCAGCATGAAAATTACCAGCAGTTGACCCATCACTTTCTAATAGATACAATGTTTCGTCACTACTATTCGTTCCAATAGCGCTCGCTGACGTAGCGTCTAGTCCGCTATATCCATTTAATACTTGGTCATATATTTCATCTACATTATCAGCAGCGATACCAGCGTGATCATTTGCTTCAACACCTACCGCTATATTCATAGGAGAGTCGCATGTACCTATGCTTGCTGCTTCGTATTCACTGTCAACATAACCTGACTCAGGACCTGTTGGGTAAAAAGTTCGTGGAGTGCCTGATGTACCAGATCCTCTACCGTAGTGTATTATATCGTTTAATATTCCTGATTGAACTATAGTTCTGTCTGTTTCTTTTCTTTCGGCTCTTACAACTCTAAAACCAGATATTTTTTTTCTTACATGAGCAGGTATTTTAAAAGTAAAATCAACCGCAAGATCTAGTGTTACATGCTCACCAACTGAATTTGCAGGTTTATATGCTGTTCTTTTTCCATTATCACTATTTTGATTAAAGGTAGCCCCCACATCAACTGTGGTACATGCAGTGTTGTCATAATGTACGGCTGCTCCAGGAACTGCTGAGCTTCCGTTAGCCGACATTCTGTAGTCTTGAGCGTAGGAAGACTCTCTCCATTTTGTCAAACCGTTAGCGGCATCTCCACCCAATTGTGTTGGAACAGCATTATTATCTTCACCAACAAAATCAAGCTGCCAAGCTTTATCATGATGGTCTGGCATTTGTATATCCCCAATCCATAATACATTTCCTGGATCTCCATTTTTATCATATACCAATACACCAAAACGATACGTTTCGCCTCTTTGATAACCTCTTTTGCTTCCAGAAGCCATAGGATCTTTATTTGATCCCATATTTAAAGTAGCTACATACTCTGTATCTACATTTGTATTACCACCAGCACCTCCTGAATGATTATCTGTTTGTATCGAGTTATTAGGGCTATTTGCTGAAAAGAATACCGAGCTACTAGCGTTATCACCCCCTCTATTATCTACACTATCAGATACTTTTCCCTCCATTCTAAATGAAACCTGCACCCCGCCTAAACCATTTGTTTCGGAAGCCCCATCTGTAGTGCCGTAATAACCGTAACTTACGCCTCCCAATATTTTTCTGTCAGTAATAGTCCCAGCGGTACTAAGATTATGATTCCCCCATTGAGCCTTACCCATTGTTGGTAAATATCTATGAGCATGATCATAATTATTTCCAAACTTATTTATAGATATATAATTAGTATTAGATGACCCAGCTTCTGTTACAGTATCTAAATCATAATCTACTCCTCCAGTAATATTAGGATGGAAATAATCTTTCACAGAGCTGTCATCACATGTTAAAGCAGAGCTGCTTAAATCAACATCCCATCTTCTAATCTTTACATTCCATTCTTTTTCTGTAATATAATTTTTCTTTGATCTAAGGTTTGCAGCAAAAAGAACATTGTCTTTAATAGCAATATCTTTACAAATATCCCACGTATTAGATGGTATTAAAACTTGAGCAATACCATCCTCTATAGATTCGCTAAATTGAGCGTGTAATACATCGCAAGTTCCATCAAGACCAATATCTGCAGTTCTAACTTCCCCAACTAAAGGAGGAACACCAAGAGACGAATAATATAAAGCATATACTCTAATTCGATCAAACCTTGTGTCTAAGTTGTCAAATTTTATTTCAAATCCATCTGTTGAAGTTTGGCCAGATGGACCGCCAAAATAAGTTGTATATGAGGCACTATTAGCATTAGATATGTGATACATATTTGAAAATGGAGATATTCCAGATTCAGCTCCAGTCTCTGTTACATATTTATAACAATATTGATAAACCCCAGACGGCAAACTACCAGATGTCATGTTTACAGCAACGCCTTGATTGTGATTAGATTTTGGAGTAATATCTAATTCTACTGGATCCATATCATGAATATCAGGATCTTTTAAATTTAATGTTCTTAAAGGGTTTTTGTTGTCAGTCCAGTAAACTCTTGTTAATCCTTCATTTTCTATTATACCTTCAACCCTACATTTAATAAGGGGATCCATATTTAGATTTGGAAATCTATTTGTTCCAGGCTCAGGGTTATACGCAACCCTTAAATCTGTACATTTTAATACTTCTCCTTTGTCATCAAAGTCAAGAAGAAAAAATGCTGTTCTAAAATCTCCTGTAGATTGAGATCCCCAAGTATTATCATATCCAATATATCCGCAAACAATAAGAAATAATTGATTTCTAAACGAATAATGACCTACTATATTAGCAGCGCCTCTCATGGGTTCGGAGTTATTTGCACCCGTACTACTTGCGCCTCCTACATCTGAAGGAAAACCTCCCAAATCTTTAAAATATTCATTTGGAACAGATGATGGTCCTCCGCCTTGAATATAACTATCTAAAAAATATTTATCAATAGCATCAAGGTCTACAACTTTTTTATTACCATTAATATTTTCAATAGTAAATGTAGCTCCATCGCTATTGACAAGCTTTATATTCATTGCATCCCTATAGCTGCCCTCTATCTGGTATCTAGGATCTGTATCTGAAATTAAGCCTTTACTAAAACCCGTAGGAGTACTTTTTTTAGCCATTAGTAAGTATTTAATCCATCATATAATGGTGGGTTATACGAGGTGATTGGAATTTTTGCATTCCAAATTTTACCAATTTTTAATAATTCTAAAGAAGAAGGCATATTGTCATCACCTCTAACTTTGCCACAAAGCTGATACCATCTTCTTTCTAAATCTTTTACTATATATTGAGGAACCTCACCAGCATAATATCCAATAGACTTGTACTTCCACATAATATAAAATGCAATTGCTTCCTCATGCCCTTGTTTTACCATAGGATAACCCTCTGGAGATAGTGGCACGGCCAAATAAGAAACAAAAATATCATCAGTATAATCTACAGAAAAATTAACCCTATTACCATTAAGATAATATCTGTTTAATAAATTAGAAACCTTGCTTTTAAATTGAGAACTTGTTGGCTCAACTATTGTATCGCCAGCCCTAATACTAAGCATTTTTACCATATTATCTGGTAATCTAATTTGTTTGTTATGTATTTTTTCTTTACCCCCAGAAAAAAACTGAGTTACTTTTCCTTCTCCACTTGTCATCAAGGTGATATTATTGCCATCATCTCCATTTGATGCATATGTTAATGTAATCACACCACTTGACGCTAAGGCTGTAGCGGTAACAGTAGCAGTTATCCCTGTTAAATTATCGTAATAAGATCTATTAATTTGCCTTGCAAGATTAGCTATTGTGGTAGATAATGTGTCCGTATAAAGAACAGCGCCAGTAGATCCATCATTTATATCTATTGATGCAGCCGAACTAGCAATTCCTACGACATATTTTTCATTATTCTCAATATAGTCAGCATGATTTGTATTTCTAAAGTAAAGCCTAGTTCCGTTAATTTCAATCCACTCTTTATCTTCTGGAACAGACGTCCATTCTATTGTTGCTGTAGCTGCAGCGGCTGTTGTAGAATATGCTATTTCTTTTTTAAGAAACGTATCATTGCTTCCTATATATTGTTCAGCCTCAAAAGCCCACTCTGCCCATGAATCTATATTAGACGCATAATCTTTTAATCCTAAATTTCTAGAAACATTACTAAATACTCTATTTACTGGTACATGCATAATTTATATTTTAAACAGAAGCTATAAATACTTCTACTTGATGACCTGCTACACCTTTTACTTTTAATGCAGTAGCATTATCAAGTGTCGATCCTCCATTGCCACCCTCTACAACTGTTCCTGTATACATAATGCTTGATGCTGCAGCAACAGAAGTGTATCCTGCATCAGAATCCTCATCATCTAAACCGACTTGTAAAGCATCTGTGCCATCTAAATTAGTCACTCTTATATATTTTACAGAAGCTCTTTTAAAAGTTCCTACAGACTCACCTGATCCAAATGTTGCCACCTCAGTTAAATTTGTATTTTCTAATTTTAAAACACGTTTAGAAACATTAGCTATAGAAGCAAATGTATGCGTCATTGTTTGAGCAAAATCTCTTGCGTCTGCTGCTGTATCATGCCCTACAGATAAAGCTTCTGTAATTGTTACTGTGAGCGAGGCCGCGTTTACATCCGTATCTGCCATCTTATGTTGTTTTTAATTTATTAATTTCTTTTTTAAAATTGCCTAATGGCATAATTTTACATTTACTATACTTCTTTGGTCTTTTCCAAATCAGTTTGTAATAGTAGTCATCCAATATAGGAACCTTATATTTTACAAGTTCTCCCTTTTTATTAGACTCATTTATATCTACTCGATAATGAAACGCTCTTTTATGTTCTTTTTTATTTAGGTACACATATCCAAGGTCTCCTGGAAGATGTACCAATTCATTTCTTAAAACAACATCTCTTATCAATATTTCAAAAAACCTAGAAATAACTGCATAAAATGTTTTATAATCCAGTTTATTTCTTCTATATCTTTTTTTGCCCTTTAACCATTCTCCCCTAACCGTAACACTTTCTTTTACAACTCTATATATATCTTTAGCGTTGTCATACTTATCTTTGTGCTTGCGGCTGAACAATTTTTGTTGTATCTGCATTATCTGTTATTTTATCTGCCCTAGCGTTCATTGTAATATTCATCTCTAAAGCAAGCACTCTTTTAATAAGCTCTGAAATCATTTCATCTGAAATTGGATATTGCATATCGTCATTCCATCCTGGAAAATCTGTAGGATTACTAAGAAGAACATCTGCATAAACTCTATACCCTATAGGATTTCCGTATCCTGTGTGCACATTTCTATAATGTGATTTTAATAATCCAATCTGCAATCTATGACTACCGTTAGATACGTGAGTTATAAAAGCGTTTGCATTTTTATTTGAAAACCTACTATATTTTTTATTTTTCCATTCATGATGACTAAGAACAGGTACATATTTTGTATCTACATCATGCCCTGGGTCAGTATCAGCTTTTCTTATTGAAAGACCGCTAATACCATATCCGTTAATATTTAACAGTGTAGGAATATAAAATCTAATATATCCAAGATCAGCTTTTTCTTCGTGTGTATGCATATCATAAAAATCTCTACCATAAAAATCTTCATGGGTATAAATGCTATTTGAATCAAGCCCAGCCTGATCTAGAGATCTATCTGACATTACTATAGATTGATTTGAATTAGCGTAAGTTTCCAAATAAGTTTGCCAATCTTCATTAAAAGAACTTTGAGTTGGTCCGTCAGGACCTAGATCCCCAATACCAGCATCCATATGCCAATTCATGTTATAGTTTTGCAAAAACATAGAAGGAGTACCTTTTCCGTCACGAGAAAGCTCTTTAAGTATTTGAGCTCTATGATAATGAACCCAAAATTTAATTTGTCGATTAGATACATCTTGCTCTGTATTGCTTGTGCCAGCATAGGCAAGATTTTTTATATTATATACTATTTCATTGAGTGAAGCCATACTATCTACAAAAGTAATTTAATTTATGTATAAAAACAACAATAGGCCACACATCCTAAGACGATTAGACCTATTATTGCGCAGGGAGCAAAAAAGCTCTATTATATTGATTTGCTTTGCTCTGCTTCAATTTGTTGAAACTGAATATTAGCTCCCTCAATATTCCCTGTCATCTTTCTAATTGCTATATCAATAATTTCTCTTTGATACAACTCTTTAACTGAATCATTTGGATCATCTGAAAAACAATCATTATGGTTTCTAAAAATTAAACACACTGCATCAGAAAACCCTGTTGGCGTTGTTGGTCTAAAATAAATTTTAGCCGTAGCACCTTTGGTATGTCTAACATAACAATATGGATCTTTTGTTGCAGGTTTGTTAAAGGGATCAGCAGAATGTTCTAAATCCCAAAAATCTTTAGTACCAATTATTTTTGCTGCAGATTTATTAGTTCCATCAGCATTATCGGATAATCTAAAATGTATTAAATGAACATAATTATCAGGCAATTTCATTGAAAAACCATCCCATTCAGTATTTTCATCATTAGAACTAACGTCAATTAAGTTCGATGTAAAATACATTAAAGCATCTCTAGAGACTTGCTCCTGATCGTATGTGCTGTAATGATGGTTTATAAATGAAGTAATAGCTTGATTTAGAAACTCATTCTTTTCTTCTTCTGTAAAATATGGCTGATCTGCTTTGTCTAAAAGCAAATCCATTAAATCATGAGCTTCTTCTAAATTCATTAATTAGCTTTTTCTTTAGTTAATTCTTTTACCTTAGTAGTTTTTGTTTTTACAGAGTCTACCTTAACTACCTCTACTTCATTACCCCTCAATTGGTTTTTAAGCAATGCATGAATATCAGCATTATCTTTTAACCACAATATAGCCTGATCTTCAGTTAATCCAATAGATGATGTTCCGTACTTGTATACACCATTAACCTTAAAAAATATGTTTGCATCTAAAGCATCTTTAATAAATATTTTTAAAGGTGCATCAGCATCATTTAGAAAATTTAAAAATCTTGTTGGATTATCACTTGCATATGATATAACTTTAGCTTTACGAATATTATCGTCCCAATCTCCATTTAAGCCAATTAATCTACAAAGATTTTCTATTTCTTTTTTCGATAATGTTGCAGCAGCTGTTACTGAGTCAGCCTTAGCTAAAGCAACCTCTGCTTGTTTGTTTTCTTTTTCAGATAAATCTTCAATAGCAAAACCCTTATTAATTAAAGGATGATCTACAAGAAAATTATATATTCTTTTGTCATCTGCGTCATTTAGATCTAAAGATAATACGGCCTGGAACATTTCATATCCAGTTGTTGTAATTCCATTAGGATCTATTAATTCTATTAACTTACCTCTTTTGTTTTTGTAAGTTCCAAACTTACAGTAATTAAACTTTGATGGATTTGTCGATTTAATTATTACTACGTGTTTCATTTTATAATTGTTTTTGTTAATACTCCCTTTATTTTTGGTTTGTTGGATCTCCTTGTTTCGTTCTAACAACTTGACCTTTATTAATCCAGGTTTTGTTTGCTGATTTACTCAGCCATGTTAATCCCCCCTTACCACTATTGATATGAAAGGCTCTTTCTTTTGTCTCCACAGGCTCGTCTGTAATTTCTACAACCTTACCGTCCCTTACTGCATATGTTCTTTTCATAGTTGCAAATATAAGAATAATGGAGGGGACTAAGCCCCTCCGTCATTCAAATTGTTATTACGCTATTGTAGTAGCATTTGCAGAGAAATCAGAATCACTCAAGTCTTTTACGTAAGCTTGAACAATCCATTGCGTTCCTGTTGAAACGCATGAAACTCTATCACCAGGTGTTGAAGCAGCGGTAAATACAAAAAAGTCATCATTAGCTACAGCAAAATTACCAGCCGCACCATCAACTTCGTGTACTTGCCCTATATTAATAAGGTTTGCACCACTTCCTAAATCAACATTAACTACTTGGCCCATAGAGCCATCAGTTGCTGCAATTCCTTCAGTTATCACAATGTCAACACAAAAACCAACATTTCCGATAGCTGGTAAAGTAATTGTAGTTTCAGCAGTAGGATTAACAACAAGTAATTTTCCTGAATCCTCATTAGTTAATGTAATGTCTGCAAGTACGTGTTCTACAATTCTACCATAACGCATTAGTGGAACAAATACCGCTTCTTCACCAGCAGTTAATTCGGTTCCGTTTACGTCTGTTGCACTTAAGAACGACTGTACAGCAGTTCTTAGT
>UEXM01000257.1_pt1 | contig 25649 bp, 33 predicted proteins | sample 1796661 | NCBI WGS metagenome assembly UEXM01 (sample SAMEA4772469, study PRJEB27181) | metagenome | reverse complement strand
ACCAGTATCACCAGTATCACCAGTATCACCAGTATCACCAGTATCACCAGTATCACCAGTATCACCAGTATCACCAGTATCACCAGTATCACCAGTATCACCAGTATCACCAGTATCACCAGTATCACCAGTATCACCAGTACCATCAGTAGTACCAACATCTTTTGCTGTTACTTCGTCTTCCAACAAATTAAGTAGCCTTTGATTGGTGTCAAAAGGGTCAGGGTACTGTACGGCTAATTCTGCAACTTGGTCATCTGTTAATGTAATACCATTAGATTCAGCCCATGCGTTTACTTCATCAGGGGTTAACTGCCGTGGGTCTACATATGCATCTATAGCACTTCCAAGGCTTTCATCGTTAAACTCATTACCTATATATGCATCTATTTCTGCGGGTGTAGGTTGGTAGTCTAATTCAGTAAATGCTTGGCTAGCTTCTTGAGGAGAGGTATACGCTTCGTCGTATACGTTGTCTAACAATACTGCATGTACACGCGGAAAACTTTCTATATCTATACCCGCGTCCTCCATAACTTGCGTAATACCTTCCGCAGTTAATTTTGGAGAACCATCGGGGTTACGTTGTAGAGCTTCGGCAACTTCGGGATTCCAACCTGATAGTACAGAAGCTGCCCCTAATGATCCACTTGTTACTCCTGCACTTACAACAGCGGCTTGAGTACCTGCATTAGCAGCATCATCAAAAATTTCTTCAGTAGTTATAGAAGGGTCAAAGTTATTTTTTGCTACTGTTTTTATAAACCCTTCTATATAAAACTCTTCTCCATACTCACTAACACTTTCTTTTCCAACAGCTACTCCGCTTTCAGCGGCTTCTTTAGCTACTTTTTTTACACCTTCAGTTAAATATTCAGTTACATCGTCTCCAAGAACTTTTTTAATTATTAACTTATCGGCAGCTAGCCCTCCAAGTGCTAAAGATCCTGTTGCTAACGCCATACCCATACCAACAGCTTCTGGCACTAACGCAGCGGCATTTTCTCTAAACTCGTCTTGTTTACTTTCAAGTATGTTACTAACGTATTCTTTTTGTTGTTCTGCACTAGGGTAATTACCGTTGGCATCCGCAGTTTTTCTAAACTCCGCAAATTCGGAACTATCTTGTATTCTTTTAAACTCTACTTCGTTTTGAGCGCCTAAATAACTGTCAAATGCTTGCTTGCCCGCGCCTCCCCCAGCTTCAGCTATATCAGTAGCTGCCCCCATCGACAGCCCTACAAACTTACTTGCTATCTTAGCGGTAGCAGTAGTTATAGCTCCTGCGGCAACGGCTGGCCCTAATACTGCGGATGTAACACTTGCGGCTAATGCCGTTACTGCAAGAGGTACACCTTCTTGGATAAAATCTAGACCAATCTGAACACCTACACCTAAAGGATTTTCTTTTGCTGCTCCCCAATAAAACTTAGCAGCATTAGCCATAGAGTTCCCAATCTCATTATCAAACAAGTCTTCCTTTACATACTCTTCTTGCATCTTGTCTAAATTTTCTAGTGCTTGTTTAACATTATCTGTATTTGAGCTATCTCCTAAAGCAACTAAATTATTAGCTAGTTTTGCTATTTCTGTATTATCAGGGTACTTATCTCCAATAGTTAACAAAGCATTTAAGGTGCCTAGTAGCTCACCTCCTGATGACAAGATCATAGCTACGCTTTGTTGTGCCGCACTATTCTCCCCACCAAAAAGTTTTTCTTGTTTAGAGTCATCTACTAAAAACTGAGCCGTATTGTAGACAGCCGCCCCTAAAATTTGGCTTAGAGACTGCGCTGTATCTTCATTCCCTTCGCTAGCTTCAACAACTGATACAGCAAACTCTTCAGGTTTTTCTTCTCTAAATAAATCTAGTGCGGCTTTATATACCTCTTGAAATCCTACAGGCTCGCCGTTTATGTTTATAAACATTCCCGTACTAGGGTCTACATCAAATGCACCCTCCGGTATAGGTACACCAGCTTCGGTCATCTGCTGCGTCATGTTTAAGATAACGCCCTGCTCTAACAGTTCTTTATCTCGTCTAGATAACTTTTGCCCATATGCACCTGTTCTTTCTGTGCCATCAGGGTTATATGTAGTCGAAGGAGTAGGAGCAGATAAAACGGTTCCAATCTTAATAAGATCAGGAATACCTAAAGGCCCGCCATCTTCCCGTGTCATTTCAGCGGCGGCACCTCCGCCCGGCCCACTAATGTTTATATTCCCAAATTCTGCTAAATCAATATTAGGGAAAACCTCTCCTAAAGTTGTAGGTATAGATAAGCCTGTACCGTCAAGATTAACATTTATACCTTCAATAACTCCGGGAGCAGCGCGTAGCCAGTCAGACGTGTGTAAAGTCTCACCTGACAGTCCTTTAGCGGCTGTGTATGCAAGCCCTACTGCGGGGGCAAACATAGTTACTATGTTCATAATAGGATCAAAGAAATCAAACGCATCACTATCAAAGTCTTTTGTACGTGTGCCTTGAGTGCTTGGCCCCATAGACGTATAGCTGTTATATTTAGTAAGTGAGTCGGACGTGTCGGGGTAAAAGTCATGTTCAAACAAATCTCTTTCTATGTTTAATTCTCGTGACCCAGACGTGTCTAAATACGTTTTTCCATCTACCTCTACAAATCTATAGTTGTTAGGAGTCTTTTCTGGGTCATACAGGGCGTTAACCTCTTGTATGTACAACCCTTCGTACTCTTCTTCTGTTAAAGACCCTTTACTTTGTAGGTCATTTAGATACCGCAGCTTGTCTTGAAGCGGTAGGTATGCATAAGTCTCTTGGTATATGTCAGGGTCGGTAGCGCGTAGCACTGCGAGTTCATTAGTAAACTCATCAAACTTAGCCAACGAGTGTTCAGCCGTCATAACTTGAAACTCTACAGCCTCTCCACCTTCGGCAAGGGGTTGGGAGTTTGCCCAGCTATCATGGGGTTTTTCTGACATAGGTTTTAGTTTAGCCCATATCGCATCTGGGTCTACCCCAGCAGCTAGAGCTTGTCTTACCTCACCCCATACAAGTGATTTAGCTATAGACCCCGAATCTTGCAGAAAAGCAGGGTCGTAGGCGGGCAAAACGTCGGCAAAGTAAGCACGTAACACTTCTTGTTTATCGTCTGTAAACCATTCTTGATCTGCAATACTTTCTCCCGACAAAGTTCTTACTTTAGTAGGGTCATACAAAAAAGTTGTGTCGTTAATTACTTGATCAAACTGATTGGGTACAGTGTCAACATTAAAGTTAGGGTTAGGAACAAACGACCCTGTTTCAGGATTCCAAAAGTCTTTAGAGGTAGTGTTACTAGTTAAAATATCATTAGGTGTTATACCTATAATAGGTGCGGGGTCTTGCAAATCTGCCATTATTTCAGCTAAAAGATCTTTACCCTCAAATGCTTCATAAGGAGTGTCAGGTGTAGTAGAAGCTCGGTTTATCTGCTGCCTATTGTAGTATGGAGCTAAAGAATTGGCGTATGTAGCATACTCAGGAGGAAACCACTCAGGTAAAGTTAAGTTACCTAGTCCATATGGCCCTTGGTCTGGAAAACGCTGTAGTGAATACTCGTCAGAAAAACGATCACGCGCAGCCGTAGACTCCCAATCTAGATACGCTTGAGTCTCAGATGTAGGAGGTACATAAGTTTCAAACTCTTCTCCTTCTAAAAGGTCTAAGTAGGAATCAGCCATTACGTAATCTCAAGTATGCTAGCTACAACATGTAGTCTGTTAGCAGTGGCAGCGGTTACTTTTATTATCTCGCCTGTCTGTATTATTAACGGGGCAGTCAATAATTCTACTGTGCCATTAGCACCAACGGTTTTAACCTTAAACAAGCTAAACACTGCGCCAGCAGCATCAGTTAAGGTTACGGTAACAGTGTCTGCATTACCAGAGTCTTCTGACACCAATATAGACTTAACAATAGACGTAATAAGGCTAGGCGCGGTATACAAAACTGTTGCATTTGTAGAAGTTAAGTCTAATTTTGCATTTATAAAGGTATTAGCCATTAGCTTATAAACCAAGTGTTAGCTTGCGCTTGTTCGTTTAATGTAGTGTTTCGTAGCGCGTTGTCTACTTGGTTAAAATAGATACGCAATATTTTGTTAAACTCCTCAAAGTCCGTCATGTTGTATTCTTTTGGGGGATACGGTAACGCAGGGGCGCGAAAGGGTACGTTATACTTAGTGTTATCTACCGCCATTACCTTCTCCCGTCAGGACGCATATCTATTCTAGGAGACCCCATCTGCCATGTAACGCCTTGAGCGCTAGACTCTATTTTTACAGACATTTGACGACCCCTAACTCGCGTAAATACTTCTCCTGTAAACTTCTCTACAGGGACTGTAGCAGATCTAGTAATGGCTGCTGTACTAACCCCTCCTTCAGATAAGGGGTCATTATACCCCGACCCAGAGTTAGCTAACGGAAATAATGACAGAGTTGCACTAGGAGCATCTATAATAGATCCATCAAAACTCATATCGGGCAGTACTCGCCAAATAAACATAAACTGATGCCCGTCATCAAGGTCAAACTGGGCAGACTCTACAAAAGCTGCTATAGGAGCAGTAGTAGCTGTCTCTTCGTCATCTACACCTTGTTCATGGTCAACTAAGTTAAAGTTATAAGTCGCTCCTAGAGGGTTGTTTCTAAGCCCAGAATCTAACCAAGCAGAACGAGACATATTACCATAGTACCAGATGTCTTCTAGGTAGTTATAAACTACATACTTGTTGGCAGTAGTAGAGCCGTCCGAACAATAGAACCACCACACCTCGTGATATGACTCTATCGTGCCAGCAAACACTTGGGGATACTGCGTAGTGTTAAAGTCGTTAAATATAAACTTGCGTAAGTCACATCGTAAAGGCTTAACACGCCCGTCATACATGTAGAACTTATCCCTACCCATCCAGTAGGCTATACCATTGGCGTAGGCTACAGCGTTTTGTGAAGCTATGGACGTGTTCTCACCTACTAACTGAGCCGTCCATACAGCAGGTGCGCCTACGTACTGTAAAGCGTACAGCGCAGAGTCTGTCCACACTAGTACTTCTTGCCGCGATTGTTTTGCAGCAATAATGTTAGTACCGTTAGACAATATTAAATCTCCCGCTTGATTAGTCGCAGAAGGTGTCCACTGTGTAGCATCTTCTTGGTCTGACCACCTAATAAGCATTGTGTTTAGCGCGGCGCTACCTAGCTCGTTACATCCAAAACAAAACACAAACCGACTTATATCAGAAACTAACGTTAAATTTTGTATAGTAGGTACACCAGAAGCTCCACTTACTGTTGAGAGACCTACACCTCGTACAAACAAACTATTTGTTACAGATGCATCCCAGTAAAATAACGTACCTCCACGAGGGCCGAACACAAGGTCTTCACCAAAGTTGGCTTGACTCCATTGACGTACTTCCTCAACTGATTCTTCGCCTACCCCCCATGCTCCAGAACCCCAAGATGACGCACCCCAACCTACGAGAGGTATAGCAAATGCAGGGCCAACGTTTAGCTGATATTCCGCAGTAACAGTTCCTCCCCCTGTAGCAGTAGACGAAGCATTACTAGCAGCGGTAATAGTGTAGGTTGTTGTACTAGGTAGGTCTACAACTTGAAACTCCCCGTTTAATGTCAACCCTCCTACGGCAGAAGCATTACTAAAGGTAACAAAATCTCCAACAATATACCCCCCAGTAGCATCTGTAACAGTGACAGTAGAAGAATTATTAGCAGTAGTGAACGGGTTGGTTAGGGTAGCTGCGGCCTTACGTAAAGGGGTTATGTCGTAGTAACCACCACCGTTTTCAATATAAAACTTTAAATTAGTACCTAGCCCTACTAAGTTTTGGCTTCCTAACGTTACCCAGTTCCATATAGAGCGACATACGCCTTGAAACGTACTTGCTGATATACGCCGCCACCCACCAATTTTTTCGGGCATACCTTGGCGGAACCGTACTTTATCACTTTCGTACCACCCACCCTCATTTGTATACCGTGTGTTCTCGCGATTAATTCCGGGTTTTAAGGCTAATTTTTTTAGCGGCATAGCTCACCTACACGTTAGTCCAGTCTTCGTTCTGCCATAGTAATGCTTCTGCTTCTCTACGTCTAACTAACCCGTTTAACACCTTACCTCCAGCCCTATTCCAACGTTTTATTTGGTAAGGTATATCAGCACGGCTGCTATCAGTATCGTCATTGATACGAACCAGTAGAGTAGACTCAGAAAGGTTACCTCCACCAAGATTGTATACCCAAGACACGAGTGCATCGAACTGATGCTGTTGAAGAGGTACATTGACCTGTTTGTGTATAATCTTTTCAAATCTAAATAAGTCTTCTGCAAGTAGAGCTTCAGCCTCGTCTTGCGTACAGGTAGCTCCTTTCTTAACTCCTTTAGTTGTTCCAAAACCGATTGTCCATACTCCCGCACTACATTGATATGCATTTAACCTACAACCCTCAAATTTTTTAATAAGAGCTATGCCCTCACCACTAGTCTTCATTTAGTTTTTCAACCCGCTCTTTTAACTTTTGAATCATAATACGTTGTTCTTCTATCTCAGCTTTTTCTTTAAGTATTAAGACACGAAGACGCTCTTCATCTGAAACTTGCGGCATAGGAAAAGGTAAAATCATTTTTGCGCCTTTTTGGATAACACGCCCTCGAACGCGCCCCCACCAAAATAGAATCCAACAATTGTTAGCATGATCCAGTCAATTTTGAACGACGAAATGATTTCTTGAACCTGAGTAATGTCGCGCCCTAAAAAAAATAATGTAAGAACCATCAAATAAGACGAGACAAAAGTAAACCCAAAAATCAAAGCTAAATATCGCTGCGCAACTTTGAATGGAGCGTAAGCACTTAGCAGGTTCGTTTTGGCTTTTGTCTTTGCTTCAATTTCCTCAGTCTTTGAAGTATGCATAGAGTCGATTAAACCAAGACCCTTTGAGATAACATCTCCGCTGCCCAGCAGTGTCGCAAGAATACTCATTCAAAAACTCCACAGAATTAAGACAAACAGCAATACGCCAATCATAATCCACATAAAAGCGTCAATAACAGGTAAGTTTTTCACTGAGGCATCCACTTGAACAAAGCTATAACACTTAGTACAAACGGGTATACCCCCCAAAGCAACGTCTCAAGACGGTCAAACCTAGCATCTCCGCGCTCTAATCTGTCTTGAATATGTCGGTATCTAAGTAAGCATTCTTTCTCATGCACTTCTAAACGACTTATTGTTTCTTTAACGGTCGCCATTTTTAAAGTATCCTCTTACTGTTATTTTTTCAGGGTCTACAATTACGGGTTTACAGTATGCTTTTATCGGTTGGTATGCCTCTGCCCTACTCGATAACATTCGCGCATCGTGTAAGCAATGTTTTTGATTAATCCAGTAAGACGCAATCTGCTCCTGTTCTCCTGCGAACATCACCACTAATGCAAAAACTACTATGTTCATACATTATTTACTTTGTTCCAACATAATTTGAATAAGATGAGCTAAACGTGCATCTGACGCTCTTTGTATCTCTTCTTGCCTAGAAAGTGAGTCCGCTATATTTCTAACAGCTTGAGAGTTTAAAGCAGTGTTAGTAGTATTTGAATCGGTTTCAGCCTCTACATCTCTTAGGATAGATGTAACACGCTCCACTTCCTCATTAGTAGCTTGAGCAGAGGCTTGCATACTACCCCAAGCAATTGCCCCTGATATAGCGGCGGCACAAATAGGTAAAGCCCAAGTTGGCACTTTAATAGTCTCCATTGCTTATCTCCTTTTGTTTAATCTAAGCGGCCCAAGGCACGCCCGTTGCTTGTGTTGCTGCACGATCAATTTGATTCTGAACACGAGCGGTACGATTAGCTTCAATCCGCGCTTTAGCTTCTGCCGCTGTCTCTTCGCCGTCTTTTATGCTGTCATATATCCAACCAAGGACATCAGCTTCAGTTAGATCTGCATAGGGTATATACGAACCGCTAGAAGCATCATAGCTACATAGCAGCTTGCCACCTTCAGACGCTGTGTAAGATGGGGTAGTGTCAGACGTTGCTACACAACTCCAGTACGCTTTAATCACGCCACCGTCAGCGTCAACGTGCGTCATGTCGGTCACTGACCAAGTAGTAGTTATTGCCATTTCATTGCTCCTTTATGCGGCTTCTGCGGCTGTTATAGCGGCATTGATGGTGGACATATCTTCACTGCCCCAATCACTCATTGCTACGCCTTGTGAACAATACCCTGCACTACGCATCACGCGCTCTTTCACTTCTTCGTCTGTCATGTCAGAACAAAAGTCATTAGTTGGATTTAGGGCGTTTGTAATGACGCTAACGCTTCCTAGCATTGCGCTGTACATCTGCGCTTTTTCTTCATCGGTTCTTGCTACTTCTTCACTCATAATTATTTATCCTTCTAAGGTTTCTATTCTTGCGGTTAATGCTTCTACTTGTGCAGATAGCTCTTGTATTGCTTTAGTTAGTACAGGTATCAATGCGGCTTCTGCTACTTCCTGAGAGCCATCTTCTCTATCGTCCCAAAGTCTAAAGCCATCTTTAATGCTACTGTCAGCATCTATAGCCGCTTTAACTTCTTGAGCTATAAATCCGTGGTTAGTGTTGGAGTTTTTAAACACTTCAGTTGAGTCAGCTTCGTAGGCGCTAAAGGTTTCGGGAAGTTCACCAAGGTTCTTGTACTTAAAAGTACGAGGCTGTAGAGCATTGATGAAACTTAAACCTGCTGTAGAGTCTACAATGTCTTTCTTGTAGCGTTGGTCAGATACTGTTGCCCATGTGACGTTACCGTGTGCGGCTCTTATGTCATCAGAGCCAAACCCTAGTGTTGTGTAACCTCCCGAAACAGTAAGGTCTTTGCCAAGCCCATTACCTTTTGTTAAGTAAGAAACTCCATCGCTATTCTGACCGACAATTACATTGTCAATACCAGTAGTAACCGTATCCCCTGCCAAACTACCCACGAAACAGTTGCCTGTGCCTGTGGTTATGTCATTACCTGCGTGATAACCCACTGCCACGTTATGCATATCAGCGGCAACAGGATTACCACTACCATCTACATTTTTCTGGTTCTGTAACGCAAAATTTCCTACTGCTACTGATTTACTCCCTAGTACATCTGTAGCTAAAGCAGACCTACCAATTGCTACGTTATCATCTGCATCTGTTATTGCGTAACCTGCGTTAGAACCGAAGAAACAGTTATTTATTCCTGTTGTTGTGTTTCTACCTGCTTCATAACCTACTGCCGTAGAATTAGAAGATGTCGCAGATGTAAAGTTTTGAGTTATTAGCGCATTTCTTCCAATAGCGACTGTTCTTGAGCCTTTTGTATCTGAGCTTAAAGAACCGTAACCCACAGCCACGTTAGAATCAGCATCAGTAAGTGCATCTCCTGCGTTAGCACCAACGAGGGTGTTTTGAACGCCTGTGGTTACTGATAGACCTGCTTGATCTCCAACAGCTGTATTAAATGCACTTGTAGCAGAAGTAAAGTTTTGTGTTTGTAACGCTTGTCTTCCTATTGCAACAGAATTTGAACCTAATGTATCTGTGGTTAAAGCGTAAGCTCCTACCGCTACGTTATGGTCAGCATCTTGTAAAGCATCACCTGCAAGACCGCCAATTAGAGTGTTGTTTATGCCCGTGGTTACTGCTTCCCCTGCTAAAGCGCCCACGGCTGTATTATAGGAATCTGTTGCGCTTGTAAAATTTTGAGTGGCTAATGCTCGTCGGCCTATGGCGGTACTGTTCTGCCCTTTTGTATCCGCTGTAAGGGCGGCTATTCCTACTGCTGTATTTAAGTTGCCAGTATTCATGGCAGAACCTGCAAGCGAGCCTATAAAGGTGTTCTGAAACCCTGTATCTACTGCTTTACCTGCGTCAAACCCTAAAGCCGTATTATAATCACCCGTAGTAATCGCAGTACCTGCTTCATCGCCTACGACAGTATTATAATTACCACCGCTTGCAATGCTGTTACCTGCGTTGACGCCTAATTTTACATTTGAAGTTCCTGCTGTGGGAGTGCTGATATGTCCAACAGCGTCAAGAACAATGCTTCCTGCAACGTCTAGTGTTAGGTCGCCTGAATTGACATCAATCTCTCCATTAGTTCCATCATAAGTAATTTTTAAATCGTGTCCTGCTCCTGTTCTTAACGCGCCTGAATCAGAGGCTGTAGATATATTGCCGTCAGCTTGTATTGTTCCACCTGCAATAATATTTGAATTGAAAGTGGCAACACCTGCCGCTGACATATCAAGGGTGAGGGCTGTGATGGGTGAACTACCGTCAATACCTTGAAAAATTATGTCTTTGTCAGCTGTAGGGTTTTTAAAGAAAAAATTCTGTGCAGAATTAAACATCTGCCCCCAGTTCGCTCCACCATCAGCTAAAGTAATTGTTGTTCCATCAACATCAATCGTTAAATTACCACCAATATCAAGACCAAGTGAACCAGTAGACGCGATTGTACTGCCATCAATAGTCATCGTATCTACCACGACACCTGCGTTGGCTGTTACTGTTCCTGAAAAGGTGCTTGCAGAGCCAGCTATGCTTAGAATGTTATTTCCTGTTCCAGAGCCAGTTTTTAGGTTAATAACCTCTCCATCGCCATGCGCCCAGATGTTTAACTCGCCATCAGAATCTAAATCTATAATTCCAAGCTCAGAACCATTGTTGAAGCGAATGTGTTGGTCTGTAGTGGTAATGTTTAGTGCCGCTGAAGCATGTGCCGCAACACCAATTCCCACTCGCGTATCAACCGCTAGAGTGCTTGCCATATCCACAGCGCCGTCGATATCTACAATATCTAAATTGGTAGTGCCGTCAACGTCAATATCGCCTGAGATGTCTAGAGATGTGCCTGTCAACACGCCCGTTACACCTAAAGTACCACTAACAGTAGAGTTACCTGTCATGGTTGTAGTACCTGTTACAATTAAACTATCGGCACTTTCATCCCACAGTAAACTTTTACCAGACGTAGCTCCAAAAAACTTAACATCGTAGCCAGTATCATCTACACCTACAGATACAGTAGCGTCAATCTGGGTAGCACCATCAATATCAACAACATCAAGGTTTGTAGTTCCGTCTACGTCTATATTGCCGCTAATGTCTAAACTAGCCGCAATAATTTCACCGCTTGCGTTAATAGCACCATTAATATCTACAGTTGTAGCAGCTATCTGAATCTCAGTGTCAGCGACTATATCTAACTGGCCGTCTGCGCTTGAGTTGATATAGATTGCAGAGTCTCTGAACTGGACTTTGTCATCTGTAGAAGCAACAATGTTTGCGCCACCAGTAGTATTACCGTTAGCCAAAATCTCGGCTAAAGTGTCAACTGTTCCAACTTGACTATCGACATACGCCTTTACAGACTGCTGAGTAACGAGTTTAGTGGCGCTGTTTGATGCCATGTTGTCTTCGTCAAGGATGCCGGTTACCGTTGTTGAGTCCACACCTTTTATAGAAGCAAAAGTAGTTAGCCCTGTAATGGTAAGTGTACCCGCAGACATAGTAACTACATGGTCTACCGCCTCAACTACATTAGTGCCATCACAAAACAACAACATAGTCTTACCGCTAGGAATAGCAATACCAGAACCAGAAGCTGTTTTAACAGTAACTATCTGTCCTGCACCGTTTTTTACAATGTAGGTTTTACTTAAAGCTGGGCAAACTACAGTACCTGCGGCACTAAGCTGAGTATTAGTATCAGTAAGAGAGAGCATCGCACAACGAGACTCAGAAGTAAGCCCACTAGCGATAGTTAGCGTATGAGAGTTGCTAGACCAAGTGTTTATTGTCGCTAATCCTGCGATGGCTTGCTCAATCATAGTGGTTATGTTTTCGTTTACTACTGTACCCCACGAACCACTAAGTTCTCCTTGTGTAGGTAAAGCTAGTTTTAAAATTGAAGTAAACTGAGTTGCCATTTAATTAACCTCAAGCTATCCGTATGATAGCGGTATTGTTGTTTGCTGTTGGAAAAGTTATGTCAAACGAAGATCCGTATCCGCTACCGCTTGTATAATCTGATTTCTTATCTGCTCCAAAATCTAATACTGCTATCGCAGGATTACCTGCACCTGACGATCTGTATATAAGCGCCCCACGAGCAGTTATGATAGAATCTGCCCAAGATACTGTAGCGAAACTAACATATGCCGTGGTTTCTGTAGAAGTAGCACTGGTCGATAGGGTTAACGTTTTACCCCCTGCGGTATACCCCGTGCCTGAAACTTCATTTGTAACAGCGTATGCGGTAGTATCCGCCCCTAAATTAGCATCGGACGTATATAAAGCTATCTTAAAAGTTTGAGACGTGTCACTACTAAAGTCCATCTCTCCACTAAGAATAGCGACTTTAAAAGATGTACACATTGTCTGCGCTATAGACATTTATACTTCCTCAAGTAACTGGGGTTCTAACCTGCCCAGAACGATATACGTCTTCGCGTAACTTACCATCGCCAAGATTTTTTAGTAAACTAATAGATAATAAATACATTTTTTCGTAGTTAGCTATAATATCCGCCTCCCCTTTCATAAATCGTATTGCTTCTAAAAGCGCCCCGTTTAACAAAGCAGAGTCAAAATTTGTACCCAACCAAGAAGTCCCTGCGGTTACTATAGATGCGGGGTAGTGTCCATATATATGCTCTAATTCATAGTTAGCATCAGGAGTGGGAGCAAGCTCTATTTGGGTATCACTATAGTAAGCGTAAAACTTAGGAAGACCGTAATGAGCCGAAGTATTTATAGGATACGCCTCACGTATAAAATTAACGTCTTTATTAAGCAAATACGTAGAGGTACTGCTACTTATGACAGCTATACTATACGTATACAAAAAATCACTAGGGAGCGTATATAGTTTGTTTGTCTGTACTAGTGGCCCGTCATCTGTTTTACGTAATGCAGGTATTTGAACATAGTTATATATCTTCTGTTCGGCCTGTTGCGTAAACATAGCAAGTTGGTCTGCGGTAAAGGTAGTCTCGCAAGTGTCTTGAATATTGGCTTTTAGCTCAGTATAGTTCATGTGTTATGCCATCGGGCCACGAGCATACAACCCTTTAGTCGCTGCACCAGTACCACGAACTTTTATTTTGCGAGACGTATCCTTCTTGACCTCACCGCCATTTTTATACCCAGTTACTTTTTTCCTAGGTTTCATCTGCATAGTACTACTCCTGTTAAGTTGTGACTGTGACTTGTCCTACACTACCTATAGCTAGCAAAGTATTAGGAGTAAGCTCAAACGGGTCTGCTCCGCCTCCTACTGGATTCCAGCCCCACTGTATACCCCTGCTACTATTAACGCCAGACTCACCTATACTTCTATCAGGACGAGGATCACGTATAGCTTGAGGATCATCTACAGGAAACTCACCTAATCTTAACTGCGGATGATCAGAATTCCAACACTCGTTACACGCTTTTAAGTTAGTATTATTTCCTTTTACTATTAAGTCTCGTAAAGTTTTAAGTTTATATTGAAACCCGCATATATCGCAATCAGCTATAGCTTGTTTGTTTGATGCGAACCTAGCGCCCATTATACATACCCAATACGTGGTACAAAACGAGCGGAAGCCTTTTCCCTGTCTTCGCCAGCGGCTATAGCAAATTGTTCTTCGTAGGTCTCTTTTAGCATACCTATTCTAGGTGCGAGGTCTGGGTCTTTCATAGATATATAGTAAGCTAAACCTGCGACTAAACAAGGCAGGAACCTAAAGTTCATGTCTGCTGTTTGTACACCACTCCCCGCGTCTTGTACACGCCGCATACGGTAGTACTTAAATATGTAATCATTATTGTCGGGTACAGGCCATACGTTTATCTTAGGATGATCACGTAACCGTTCAATCCATACCTGTATGGGTCTACCTTGTGTTAACTTGTTAGGTATAGAAGCGTAGGTACTTACACTAATACGAGTTATGTTAAGGTCAGATTGCGTTGCAGTAACTCCGCTATTAGTACGTATTACCTGTTCAAGCAAATCTATAGTGTCTGCGGGTAAGTTATACTCAGATGTGCCTTTAACAAGGCTTACAGTGCCTTCATCTATAGTCCAAAGATTAATACCGCGATTTTGCCATTCTATAGTCATTAGATTCATAGAACGTCTAGCAGTACGTAGGTCGTACCCAGAACGCATTTCTCGACCCGCACGTTCCCACGCTTCTTCAGCAATCTCCGTAAACTCCATGTCAAATGCTGTAGTACCTGACGTAGTCATATTACTTACCCGACTTCTTCTTAACTGTCGTTCCTTTAGCCTTGGCTTTAGCTCTAGCTGAAAGCTCGCTCATGTGGAACAGCTTAACGCTTGTTTTGCCGTGAGACTTACCCGAATGAAGGCTTCCATCAGGCATTTTGTGTGTCCCGCCTGTATGTACAGTACCATCTCTTTTGTAGTGCTTTACACCTTTCATAGCCTATACCTTTAAATGTAGAGTGTTTTCTTGCGCCTACTTTCCATAACCTGCCCACACCCAGTAGCAATAGAACGCTTACCTCTAGCAAGTCCTCCTTTACGTAGCTTTACAGTAGCTGGCTTTGTGTTCTTAACTACCGTCTTACCCTTTGAACCTGCGCGTTTCTTCTTCTTAGCTGTAGCTGCTCTCTCACCCTTACTAAGCGATTGCGCCTTGCTCCTAGGCAAGCACCTGTCAGGGTTCTTCTTGTCTTTAGACGTTCCACACTTGCCCTTAATCTTACCGTCTGTGCCAATACGAACCCAATCTTGGTCTACCCATTTTTTAAGGTCGCCCATTACTTCTTACCTTTTGATCCCTTCGCATAGTTCGGATCTTTGCAATACTTGGATGCCGCCATGTTCGCGTATGCAGAAGGATATGTATCAAAGGTGCGTTTCGCCCACGCTTTACCTTTAGGACATATCTTCCCACCGGACTTATAGTACCTACGCATTATCGCATCTTACAGGCTTTGCCGCCACGAGCCATACCATAACCTCTAGGCTTGCTAGCTTTTTTCTTAGTCATGCCACCTTTCTTCATCATAGGCATGGCAGTACCGCCGCTCATAGCTTGCTGTGCGGGCGTCATAGGCTTCTTACGCTTCTTCTTCATTGCCATCATAGCTGCATCGTCCATACCAGCCATGCCCCCCATGTTCATCTTTTCCACATCACCACCTTTTTTCATAAAACCCATTTTGTTGCGAACTTTTGCGGGCAACTTCTTTATTCCTACTTGGGATTCGGCAGGTTTTTTAAGGCCACCTTTTGCATATTTAGCCATACCACCTTTCATCATCCTAGATGTGTTAGCCGCAGGAGTTTTCCTAGGAAGTTCTCTGTTACCTGCGGGGGGATCATCAGGTTTAGGACTATTATTTCTAATAGACTTTAATCTTCTCTTTTCAGTAGGAGTTAATTCTGCCGTGCCACCTTTTTTCATCATTTGTTTTGACATAGAACTTCTGTTCATCATTTTATTCTCCTAACATTTCCACCGTCGCCTAGCTTGCCTTAACCTTGAATTAGGGTCTTTGGCTGCTTTAGGAAACTGTTTCATTTGTCCCGCTGAACGCGCACAATACGATTTACGTCTAGCGGCTCTCTTACCTTTCGGCTTACTCTCTGTAACTGCTGTTTTTAACTTACTTCCGGGGTTATTTTTTCGGTACTTTGCTACACCTTTAGCAGTCATGCCCGCGCCAGACTTAGTAGGGCGTTTATCGCCACTACTAATAGACATACCTTTCATGCCCTTGCCTTTACGGACTTTACCGCCCTTAGCGTAGTCTTTACGCATAAAAGACCGTCAAAGAAGACAGCGTAGTTTGCGTATACACCACGTAACCTCCAGACTTAAATAACACACCGTCGTCAGGCACATCAGGATATTCCGTAGAGTTTGCTGCCGCACAGGTATTAAACTGCATACGAATACCACCAGTAGCGTTAGTCTCTCGAAAGGTAATAGTACCTGCTGTAGCAGTATTTACTGCGTACATGCCTTTAAGCCGCATACGCCCTTGAAACATGGGTGCCGCAATAGATGTACCTGATCCTGCACTAACATTACCCGCAGGATTACCAACTGCTGTTATAGAAGCTAACGTAGCGAAATGTTGTGTACCTACAGCGGTATCAGCGTTTGCACCTGTAATAGACTCGGTAACCGCCGCACCTGTCTCATCTGTACCAACAACAGTAAAGGATTTACTACTGTCATTACCAGCACTAAGAATAGTTACATTCCTAGGCTGGTCAAAAGTAACAGCACCTCCAGAAGCCAAAGCTCCACCTATTACAAGCGCAGCATTATTACCGACAGAGGCGGCTGTGGATATACCATCAGGGTCGGCGGCAGCGGCAGTTATAAATGTCGATTCAATATCAGAAGACATAAACTACTCCTATAAAGTTAACTATTAAGCTGCAAACGCAAATACGCCAGTAACACCTGTACCAATAGAACGTAGGTCAGTGGAGATGTTCCAAATACCCGCAGTTGTACAGTAGAAGTAAATACGTGATCCAGTACTCATGCAGTTAGTAGCAGCATTAGCTGGAGTAAACTTTAAGGCGGTTTCGCCCGCAGTCGATACATCAAACGTCAATGCACTAGTAGCCGTGCTTTCAATTACAGAGCCTGTGGCAAACGCATCAGTACCTGCACAATCAAACCGCAAGAAGGCCGTACCGCCAGCAGTATCTTTACTCTGAGCGTGAATACAGACTACACCTACAGTAGCAGCGGGAAGAGTAGTAATCTGTTGTGCTGCGCCAGTAAACGGGTTGACATTAATTCCAGCGACGTAGGTAATGGTAGCGCCAGTGGCTTTAGCAGTGACTGTTTGACCAGCTAAAGTGGGTTGAATATTAATACCCAAAACATCAGTGGTAAAGTTACCATTGCTATCTAGATTAAGAGTGGTGGTCTCTGTGCCAGTGTTGGCTGCTGTTGCTACAATTTGAAAGCCGTTTTCCGAACGAACGGGGCCATTAAAAGTGGTATTCGCCATTAGATTATCCTCACATGCGAGTTAAGTAAATCTGTCTGCATGTCGTCAGTCGGGCCTGTCAGATTTACCGGAGTTTCCCGATATAATGACAATCTAGCTTATGTATTAAGTTAAGTCAACAAAAAAGGGGCCGAAGCCCCTTAGATGTACTACATGACGGTGTTACGCGCCGGGGCTTCCGAAAATCCCCAAGGGGTCGGATACGCCAAACGAGTAACGCTCACGAGCTTTATAGCGAGAATTACCAGTGTCAAAGTCTGCATCCATAGATGTAGCCATTGGTGAACGGGTAAAGTGCTTCAAGCCGTTAGGTACGTCAGTCATCAAGAACCATGCATCGGTGTCAGTCAGATAGTGGTTAATAGAGAACCCTTCTGGGATTGAACCGTTGTTCCTGATTGCGTTAAGGTCATTGTCAGCCGTGCCTACACGTCCCTCAGTCTCCAACAAACGAGTTGCAACGAATTGCAAGTTTGAAGGAATAATGAGCTTGCGAGGTTGTGCTGCAATCAACAAGCCACGCTCGTCAGTCCAGCCTCCAATTTGAATAATAGCGGCTTCTAGAGAAGTCTCATTCAAATCAGCAGGGGTAGCTGGTTCATTAGAGTTAGTGCCACCACTTACTAGTGGGTGGTCAGTAGCACAAAGCTCTTTTCCATCACCGTAAGTTGTACCACTGGAGAAAGCATTGTTCAGAATAGACGCTGCTTTAACCTGCTTGGTGTAAGCCATAGCGCGAGCTAATGCTTTGGTATAACGAGCAGACAGTGAGTCATACAAGTTATCTTCAATCGCTTCTTCAGTGATTGAAAAGCCCATAGCAACGGTTTCATGCGTGTAGCGTGCAGTGAAAGCCTCTTGCGCGTTGTCATACTCGATTGCTGCACCTTCACCTTTGACGGGGGCAGAACCAAAGCCTGACAGCTTAGTTTCCTCTTCAAAAGAACGATCAGAAGATTCAGTTTCAAAAATCTCCTTATGCTCTTCGCCATACTTTGCGTACTCTAAACCGAACAATGCGTTCAATCCGGGGAGTAACTCTTTTAGTAACTGCGCTCTTGAAATAGCCATGAGTCAACTCCTTAGTTAGACACAATGCCAGTACCATAAGCATGGTACGGGAGGTTAATTTTAATCAACAGATCGGTATATGCATCACCAATAGCTGACCCCGGCTTAGTCACAAATCCAACAATCTTAAACGCTTTAGTGGCAGTTGCAGTCGTAGAGTTGACCTGCATTGTAGAATTGCCAGTAGTAGTGTCTACAGAAGTTGTAGCGTGTTGTGCCGCTGGAAAGTCAATATTGTGGTTAAGATCCGTCTGTGTTACTGCTCCATTAGCTTGCGCTTGGAACAAAACATTAGGGTCAGTCACAACATAGGCTTTAGCGTTCAAAGCTCCAGAGGGGTAGTACTGTGAGAACGTAGGCTGGTTCTGGTCGTTAATATACTCACAACCAACAAACACGCCAATAGCACCAATGCTAGAACCACCAAGATTATTAGTAGTAGCATCTGCGCCAGTTCCAGCAGCAATGTTAACGTACCCATCGGTGTGTAGCTCTACAACAGAACCAAAACCAATGTTTTGCGCGACCCCAGCAGGGTCTAGCAAGTACGTATCAGATGCACCCGCATAAGCGGTACCATCCTGCCGTCTTACGGGCCGTAACCCGTATCCTGCGCTTGTAGAAGACATAGTATGTATCCTTCATTAAAAGTTAAGTTAGGTTCCCCTACCAAAGGTAACCTTCGTTTTTCGCTCATTAAAGAGCGGCATACGTGGATCGTTATCTCGCATGAAGTTGTTGTCTACTGACTGCATCTGATTATCGGTCTGAGATTGATAGTACTCAGTCCTCTCTTCAGCTAGTTCTTCTGGAGCTTTGCACAGCATTAACCCTCCGATTACTACGTTGTCTTTAAACCGTTCTTGTTCAGTAGTAACCATAGTAATTTCGGGGTGATCCTCTGCTTTTACAGGCTCCCAACCTTCACGCAATTTTGAAGAGACATTAGTAGCATCAACATTGCCCTGCGTACTCACACGTATCCAACGAAATACGTAGCCCGGCTCTTCGTTAGGCGAAGGTAAAACCTCCGGCTTCGACCAAGCCTTCTTTCGGGCCGTTTTTTCACGGGTATCGAGTTCACGATTTGTACGATTTAGTGCATTTTTAGCCATTATACTTTCCTCATCTCTTCAGCAACCTTTTTGGCGTATAGTTCTAATGGAACTCCAAGTCTTTTAGCGATAGCCACCTGTGTTTGCGTTAATGTCACCTTCTTAGGTGACGCGCTCCGACTAGCGGGAGCAACTACATTTGGCTGTCGTTTTGACTTAGCTTTCTCTTCTACTCCCTCAAAGTTATTGGGAAATAACGTTTGCATACGAGAATTTATAGTCTCGTAGTATTCATCACTAGAAGGGTCTACACCCTCACTAACGAGTTTTTCATGTAACCCCATAGCATAGCCAGTCATTTCTTTATCGCTACCGAACCAAGTATTCTCCTTGGCCCAGTTTGTAGCTCTTTCATCCGCGACTGGTGCTTGGGCTTCCGATGGTATTTGTACATCATAGCCATCTGTTTGTAAAGCAGGGGGAGCAAAATTCTTTAACTTATCTGCTTTTATGTTAGCAGTAGTGAGTTTTTCTTGTGCTTCAAGTACTTTGTCAGCATCTCCTGCTTCATACGCCTGTTTATACTGGCGTTTAGCAATAAGCATTTCTCCCGCAGCGGTCTTCTTAGCTTGCTCTAACAGTGCTGCTTGGTTTTTATCAACAGTACCTTTTAACTGGTTGTTCTCTTCAACAAGAGTTTTAGCGTACTTTTCTAGCTCTTGCCGTTCTCGTGTTGCTTGTTCTTTGGCTCGTCTCTCATCATGGTAGCCTTTACTGAAATGTTTAATCCGGTTGCGTACTTTTTCAGAATATTCTTCCAACTCTTCATCTGTAACCTCAGTTGGAGGAGTCGAAGGTTTACGCCCACGGTCAGACTTCGGTACATCGTCAACAACTTCAATTTCAAGGTCATTGTTATTCTCCTCCTCTTTTTTGGGTGGAGCTTTAGGTTTTTTACCTGAGATGTCTATTTCTATAGCGTCACTAGACTCTATCTCTATGTCGGCCTTCTTATTTTCTTCGTCAGGAAATTCAAACTCAACTTTTTGGAACGGCATATATTACTCCTTTACACTCGTGATACGCCACGAGGATCGGCTACAACTGCTTCAATTGAGTCATCGTTCATCAAACGATACTCAACGCCACCTACCTTAAATCTCGTACCTGTGTTCATACGGAACATCACGTAGTCGCCCTGTTTACACCACGGGCCAGTAGGAAAACGCCCTTCGTCGGTATAGGCTTGCTCACCCATATCTAACACAAGACCGATAGTAGACATCACTGTGTCTAGATGTACTTCTCTACTAGATTTAAGAATCCCACTGTCACCATAGGTATCTTCTACCTGTGGCATAGCTACTAGTATTCTGTAGCCAACAGGAGTGGGTAGTTGGGCTTCTAACTCTTCTTCCGTTGTTTCTTGCTTTGGAACTGCACTTAATTCAGTCATTGTCATCTTCCAAGTAGTTGCGCGAGAGGTCATTTACGTGGTTCATACAGGAAGTGAGACCTCGGAGCATTCCTGTTATCTCCTTGTACTGAGCGAAGTCTTTAGCTCCACCATTACCTAGGAAATTACTTGCTGAAGACATATCGTCCTCGATTTTTTCTTTTAGCACGTCAAAGACGGTTTTAGCCATTATTTATTCCTTTCGTTTGTTTGTGACCTCTTTCATAAGATCAAGGTCAAGTTTAGTGTTAGCTACACGTCTATCCGCAGCTAACTTTGCGCCCGCTTTTTGAGCGTCAAGCTCCAACTCTTGCCTATCTAAATTAAGCTGTGCTTCGTCTATCCGCGTATCAGCTTGAATCTTCTGGGCTTTAAGTTGTAGTTCGGCTTGCTTCATCTGCATATCGCCCTGATCTTTCTGGGCTTTACGTTGTACTTCTTGTTGTTTGACCTGTAACTCTGCTTGTTGCATCTGGAGTACAGGATCTTGTTGTTGCGCTTGCGCTTGCTTCTGAGCTACTTCTTGCTTGTGCTGCTCGGTAAGCTGTTTACCTGCGTCAGCTATAACCCCCGCTAACAAAACTTCAACATCTTTTGGTAACTCTTCATTAGGCGGCGGCAACGGTACTCCTAACTTTTCTTCTACCTGCTTGCGATATTTGAACCCAAGATGCTCGGCTATGTGCGCTTGGAGCGCAGCGTTTATCTGTTGAGCTTGTGGGTTTTGTCCAATTGTCTGAGCAATCATAGGATCTTGTATAAACGCTTGGTGCGCTGCCATATGAGCATCGTGATCCTGATGTATAAACGCTCGTATCGGTGTACCTGTCAAAGCGTTCATATTTTCGCTTACAGGATCTGTTGGGTTTACATCTTCCTTAACTGGGACTAATTTGTCAGCGTTCTTAATACCTAACACTTCGATCATCTGACGATGTAGTTGCGGCAGATCGTATATCTGCGGTGCTTGTTGCGCCATCTGTAACACAGCTTGATACTGTACTACTCGTTGTGCCATCGTAGAGCTATTAGGATCGCTTACAGGGATTACTTCTACCATCATGTAATCCGATCGTTTAGCTCCTACTTGCCCGCGCACAGGGTTGTAGTCATACTGAGTAGAGGCGTATTCCGAAATAATAGCCTTGAGCATTTTAAACTCTTGCTTCATGGCATAGTGAACACGCGCTTGCACTGCTGCCATAGGCTTCAGCGTTCTTTCTAACAACGCTAGCGTAGTACCCACTGGGGCATTAGCTGACATGTCAGATATGTTCATATCACTAATAGCGCCTAACCTACGACCCTCATTAGTTATTTTGTCTAACAAGGCTAGTAAGGTCTGACTTGGCTCTTTATAAGGAAGCGGCATAATATTCTCACGAATACTGCCTGACGGTACGTCTACATCTTTAAACTCTCCCGGTTCTATAGGCGTGTCATCGCCTTTAATCCGCAGTCCACGAGACTTTAGACCTCCGGGGAGGTTAGAAAGCGTACCAGCATCCACCAATTGCCGTATAAGCGAGGTTCCTGCTCTAGCGTACCCACCTATTATATGTATCAGTCCAAGGCCGTAGAAGCCAAATCCGGGGACATATACATAGTGTACAAAGTGCTGACGTTTTAGTTCCAACTCATCATCAGGGTTCCAGTTACGACGTATAGACAGTACTTCATTACTACCACGCTCTATAGTAACTATGTAAGGCTTGGCAATCTCATTATTGTCTTCATCTACCCCTTCTATAACAAGATCTGCATGTACCTCGTACATAGCATAGCGGTCATCGTCTGTAATAGAGAACCCACCGTCTTCGGCTTTCTTCTCTTCAATGTCCGTGTGGAACGCTTGTGGCTCCCCTAGCTCTATGTCACGGTAAAACCCACTTGCCTGTAGCTTACGAAGCTCGTTCTTGGTCTTACGCATAATATGCGTAACGCGCTCGGCAAACTCTATGTTAGATGCGCCGTAAGGCACGATAACGTCTTCTGCGGGAATATAGATAGAGGTCTGTCTACCTATATTAGGGTCGAAGTAAACCTTCTTAAACGCTGATCCTGCAAGTCCTAGGCTGTACAACATACGTTCGTGTTCGGGACGGTACTCAACCATGTTCTCAGTAAGCTGGTAGTTCATGTCAGCCTTGACACGTTGAGCAGCTTGTTCTTTTTCTTTAGTCTCATCCCCCAATACCTTTACACGTACTGGGCCAGCCGCAGGAAAAGTCTCACTCATTGTCTCCGCTTGGAACCGTATTGCAGCTTCGGCTAATACAGTAGAGTTAACACCACACGCGCCTTCCCAAGGCGTTGTACGTGCTTCGTATTTAAACCCAATTATTTCTAACCCTTTAACGTATGTGTCAGCCCACTCTTTACGGCTGTCCATATCAGAGTCTATTAGCCCTATAAGATCGTCAGCTAATTCTGTGAGTACATTTTCTTCCATGCCTTCTGCTAAGTTAGCATCAAAGTCTAAGAGATTTAAAGACTTAGCGTCAGGAATTAATGTTATTTCTACACTGCCATCGTCTAATGTCACCATGTCAGGATTGACAATCTCAATCTCTAACTCCTGCTCAATCTCTTCACCCTCAATATCGTCTATACCTTGAGGTGCAACACTTATACTCTTCTCAATCGCCATAATCTAGCCTCTTAATAATACCCACTCGCTTTACGCTTAAAGTATCGTTGTTCTTCTGCTTCGTCGCTAGGTAGTCGTATAAACCCACCCTGCCGGAATCGCATTAGAGCCATGACGGCGGAGTCCACCAAGTCATCGTTACTCATAAACGGGAATCCCGCTATCTCTTCTACTACTTCTTCAGCCCAGCGTGTCTGGGGAACCCAGCACAGACCAGACGCTACAATATCAGATACTGAGTTTAGACGCGCTAGTTTATCACCTGATCCCCTGTGAGGGGTATATTCTTGTACAGGTAGCCCCATCCGTCGCATTTCTTGGTATAACGCAACGCCTGAACTCTTTTTCTCCACAATAAACGAGTCAGGTTCCCAATCGGCGTACTCAGCCATAGCTAACTCTTTTAACTCATGGAACTCCATACGCCGTTTAATACTGTTTAACAGTATTATATTATACGCGCTCTCCTCCTCGTTATAAAACACGCCCCACGTAGTCAGCGCCGTATAGTCAGCACGGTTATGCCTCTCCGCCGCAGCATCCAGTGACATTATTATATACTCACACGAAGGCGGATCTTCGTCCCCCCACCAATTCCACCACTCCCTTTTTACTATGGAGGCTTCTTCGGCGGTGGGTTTTTGCTGGTACTGGGCGTTCCATTGGAACGTAGGCATAGATGCCTTAGTACGTAACAGTGCCTCTAGGTCAAAGAACTCAGGCCACAGGGGTTTTTCTACCGTTTTTTTAGACTTGTTGTCCTCAAACTCTAGTATCGCGGGGAACTCAATGACTTCAAACTGATCAGACCTATCGTTCTGAGCCATATCCTTAACAACACGACCTGTCAGGTCGTCCATATGCCATCTAGTCTGTATGATAGCTACACGACCCCCCGGCATCAGGCGAGTACGCGCACCGAACGTATACCATTCATACGTTTTTTCAAATACAGAGAAGTTACCATTAATAACGTCCTGCTCAGAGTGTGGATCATCTACTAATAACAAGTCAGCACCACGCCCCGCTAGTGCAGAGCCTACACCACAAGCGTAATATTCTCCTCCCGCACTAGTATTCCACCTACCTGCCGATTTAGAGTCAACAGCTAGCTTAACTACGGGAAATATGGCCTTATATTCGGGGGTAGCGATCAAATTACGTACCTTACGTCCAAAATCTACCGCTAAGTCGGTTGTGTGGGACACCATCATTACTTTTTTGCTCGGATTACGCCCCAAAAACCACGCTGGGTAGAAAATAGACACTAGTTGTGACTTGCCGTGGCGTGGTGGAATATTTACGCAGACACGATCCTTGTCCCCACGCTCAATCGCCATCAACCTGTCCGCCAAAATGCGATGATGTTTCCCAACAATGAAGTCAGGCATCATAACCTTGCAAAAGTCTATCAGATCATCGTATGCTAGTTGGTTCTGTTTACGCACTGATAGCTCTTCTACCAGTCTATCTACCTCTACAACCTCTTCTTCGGTAAAAGAGTCTAGGTTATCCAACATTTTTTGGATATCTTCTTCAGTAAAATTGGGAACGGCCTCAATCATCGTCGTAAGGCTCCGACTCTATACCTAATTCTTTCTCTAAATCTACTTCTTCTCCATCTAGTATCACCGCATCTTCAGCTTCTTCCTCTTGAGGGACTAACTTTTCTAGTTTCCTACGCAGCTTGTTCTTTAAATCGTCAGTAGACTGGTGCGTTATGGTGATCTCAGACTTCTCAGCAAACAAACCTACGTCTGAGATCTTGCCCAATAGCTCCAACGCCTTGATGCGAGTGCGTGAGTCTGGGTTTTCTGTCTCCAGTATCAACTTGTTTGTCACTAAGTGACGCACACGGATAGAGTCGTCTACGACTGCTCGCCCAAACTCAGTAAGAATCTTATCTGTAAGCACTATAGAAGCAGGGGTAAGGGTGGCGATACGGTTAGCAGTGACCTTCTTAGAAGTTTTTGTTGGATCTTCGGCGTAAGCAGATGCTAGTTTAGAGGCTACGCTCTCGTCTTCCTTATTAACTAGTATATCTACCCCATGCTCCGCCAATTCTAGTGCAGTATTAGCAGCGGCGTTAGTACGATCTTTTAAGTCCATCTGACGCTGCTCCTCACATAGAGGTACGCCTAGCTCTGGGTCTAGTACAAAGGTCATTTTTACATCGCAGGTTATTCACCGAAGACACCTATATACCAGAAAAAAAATTTTTTGACAAGTGATTTTAAATTAATAGGGGGGGTCTTCCCTATATTGGGAACGGCCTCAAGTACACCCAGAAAATGCGATTTATTTATGTGGATTAGTAATCTATAGATTACTATGGAGTCCCGCTGAC
>UEXM01001036.1_pt1 | contig 25701 bp, 40 predicted proteins | sample 1796661 | NCBI WGS metagenome assembly UEXM01 (sample SAMEA4772469, study PRJEB27181) | metagenome | reverse complement strand
GTGTGTTAATGTATAGCCAAATGGTGTTTTCTTAAACCAATTGTGCTTTCTAAACAAACTGCAATCATATCTATTTACCATAATCTTTGTTGGCGGTGTTATTCTCTTGCCTCTTGAGTTTAGTTAAAATTATTCTTTTGTTTTAAAGGTTATTGTTTTTTGAGCAATCAACATCTTCAATATAAGCCCACTTAACAATATCTTCATCACTACAAAAATCATCGTTTGCAGGTAAGTACCATTCATCTGAATTAAAGATACAGACTTCATACTTCGGTGTACCTGGAAGTGGTGATTGAATTAACACCCAACTATCGTCTATGGGTTTTTTACTACTCAATTGAAAATCAATCCATTTCATTTCTCTTTGGTGTTAAAGGTTTCTAATATATGTAGAGCAAAGTCTGTCATCATATCATAATGGTAGTGAGAGTATATTTCTCCATCCTTTCTATTAGACTGAATAAAGTCATCAGTCATAGATAAAATTTTGTCGTGTGTCATTTCTCTTCGGTGTTAAATTTATCCCAACAATCTTCAATACTTCGGTTGAGGTTTATTCTACACTCTCGCTCATATTCCCAAGCAAACTCACACATCACCTCTTTCTCTTTCTCAAGCATTGATTTAACAAGTGATATAGCAAAGTCTACATCTACTTTAGAATCAATAGGAGAGCGCATTTCTTCAAATGTCTCAATCAACTCTTGTAGTGGTGTTTTCATTTCTCTTTCGTTTTAAAGGTTTCTAATTTGCGCCTATTTTTATATGCTTGCGCCTATAATTTGATGGATAAACCCTTCTTTATATGCTTAAACTCTTGTTAGTGGTGTAAATAAGCACCTTGTTTTGTGATAATTTAAGGCTCATCGTTGTGAGGATTATAAAGGGAGGGAACGAATAACCATTCCGTTTATTTAAGTTAGTAAAAACCCCTCCCTCTATCGCCATAAGGTGTTGTCAATTATTAGGCTTAATTAATAGTTAGGACACCTTATTCTCTTGACTCTTCAACAGCTACTTTTAACATTGACAGCTCTTCAAGACTCATATCTAAGACCATGCTTATATTCTCTTGTATTGTATTAAACAGGTCTTCATTTCTTTCATCCAGCTCACTCACCGGTCCAGACAATAGAGACTCTAAAGACTTCTCAAGTAAATTGATCTGGTTCTTTATCTTATGTCTGTAGATCTTAGTTCCTTTTATCGTATCCATCTGCTCTAAAGAAAGCTGTAGTAGTGCTACGAGCTTTACCGCATTTTGAAATCTATCTGGAGCTGACATTACAAGTCTCTTTCTATATTCTGTCTTTCCAGCCATCTGCGCCACATATTAGCAGCCCAGGCTTTACGTTGCATCTTGTTAGGATACAATTTCTTTAGTCTCGCATTTGCAATGCGTAGGAATTGATTCATCTTATTCATATCAAGTTCTTTACACGTTTAAGTTCACTTTCTAATAATTTATTACGCTGATTAGTACTGTTAGCATACTTAGCTAAAGACTTGTTCTCTTTTCTCAGCTGTATATTCTCTTCTTTTAACAAGGACATCTTAATTGTCCAGTCTCTATTCACTCCTTCTAAGAGGGTATCAATATCTATCTCTGGATTTCTATCTCTAACTCTAGTGAGTATGGATATAGCGTTCTCATCAATGTGAGATTTTAGTATTTGAGATATTTCGTTGTGCATCCATATATAGATAGTCTCATAGCTGTGGTCGTATTTTCTGTTATTCTCGTTATTCTTAACAGCGTGTATTACCGTTGCATGATCCCTATCAAGTATAGAGGATATTTGCACTATCGGGAGTGTAGATATGTCATAACAAACACAAGAAAAGGCATGTCTATATATAACATTGATGCGCTCTCTTGAACCAGTTATACCTCTTTCTTTAACTATGTTTTTCCAAAACTTGTCCAGAGCCGTGTATTGATCATTAGCTCTAAATATTTGACTACTATTTATCTTCATTTGTCGTTCTCTTTTGAGATTCAGTAAGCTCGTTGTAAGACTTGTCTACAAATCCTACTTGCTTCTTGCTGTGTATTTTGTCTATTCTAACAGCCTTTTGGCTCTTATATCCTTTACCGTATATCATTTGGAATAATCTATCTCTCGTTTTAGAATCTTCCCTTACTATAGAGTTTAAGTTATCGATCGTGGTTACCACCCAGGTGTCTACTGGTGTCCAGTGTTTTCTCTTTAGATAAGATACTTGCACCTCAAGGTAGTAAATAGGGAGCCGGTATAACCGACCCCCTTTTACATTAGAACGGTAAGTCACCCGCTGTTGACTTAGGTGTGAATCCTTGAGTTTTCCCCTCGTGTGGATTGTAAACAGAGATAAAGCTCTTGCTTACTTTCTCATCACGATTAAAGTGAGTCACAACAGTTAAGTTAACGTTGCCAGCTTGTGTGGCGTACTTTTTCAATTCATCAAGTTGATCAACTTTGAATGAAATGTTTTGCTGAATTTTCGGACCTTCAGCGAAGCCCATGTAGATGTTCTTTTTGTCAGCCATCTTGATCGGATTTGTGGGATTTCTCCCGGTTAAATAATTCCATATAAAGCAAAAGACTCCGTGTCCTTGCTTGGTTCATCAAGCCATCTCGATATATTCCCTACAGCAGACCAGAATTTCTGTTCTCCACTTTTAAGAATTTGATCCGATGCCTTGTACACAGCACATAGGTAGGGCTTACTTTTCCCCTGGGCTACCCAGTAGAACTCTTTACCACTAACTTGAGAGTAGATGTATGCTTGGATATCATAGTCAAACGATTTGACATCATACCTAAAACCATATACACTTCTTGTGCTCTTGCTATCTGTGATGAAGGTATCTCCTTCACAGTCAAAAAACCCACGTACTGGGATTTCCTCGATCCACGTATTGAATTCAACCTGGGGCTTACCAGTTAAGAATTTACGAACTGGAACTATCTCTCCAGTATCGGGCATCATAACTTCGGAAGCATCTAAACGATTAATCATTGCTGTTGCTTCATTCCAGTCGTCTTCGGATACGATTGTTTTTTTAGAGTGTTCTTGTTGAAACTCTTCCTTCCACTCTTTGTACTTCTTTGTTGCTCTTGGGTTCTTACCACCGATTGTACCGCAGATTTCTTCATCGTGTATAACAATAAATTGATCTGTTGCCTTTTCGGGTTCAAGCAAGAGGCAGTCGTAAAGAGAGCCAAAGGTGAATGCTTGTGATTCCTTTCTAAGCAAACCCTTGATATAAAGCTCAAACAACTTCATATCTTGTTGCTTACTACCATTCGCAGCGTACTTAATAGCTGAATATGATAGGTAAGGTTTATTAGTCACTTCAACAAGTTTACTTGCAAACTCCATTATAAAACTGTATTTGATTGAGGGTCGTATAAATTACCCTCGTGCCATTGATATTCTACACCTTGGTATAAAACAATAGTTCCCTCTTTTAAAATCTCAAGATTTATAACGAGTTCGTTGTTTTCAAGAACACCCATTACATAAACTTCTTAAGAGCTTCTACTTGCTTCTCGGAGAACTTAGTTCCGTGTTTGCTCATAATCATCTCAAAAGATGTCTCTTTCTTATCGTTAGGAGTGTTTTTTAAGTAATCAATAGATTGTTTGAACACATCTGGATCACTACTAACAGCTGGTGTGTTAGATTTTGTAGTAGTGGGTGCAGTATCTTGCTTTTTAATAGCCATATCTACCTCATCTGCTGTTGCAATAGAAGTATCGATACCAATGCCCATAAAACCAAGAGCCCTACCAACAGCTGAGGTTTCGCAGTTCTCTACATAACTTGTTTGATTAATGCGAGAGGAAGACTTATCCTCTTGCGCCATACCGGTAGAACATATACTACCATCAGCATCGGTAACAATTGCCTTGATTACACAGCTGTCATCTGTTAGATGTACTATCTCAGATGTTAATGACCATCCTTTGTACTCGGATAGTGTTCTAAACGCTTTTACACGTTCGTTGACCTCAACATACTTTTTTCCCTTGATGTTGGTGGTCTTAAATTGGTGTTGACCCATTTTTAATTGAATTTAAATTAGTGGGACTACAGGGAGTTGAACCCCATAATCCCCATGCTACTCCGCAGTAAGCATTGTGTAAATCTAAGTAATTAGTCAGTTATAAACAAGAGATATGGTATTTATTTTCAATATTTTTCCTTGTTCACTGTATACAATTCGCTTGGGGCGTTTTTGCGCCCCGCTCCTTGTTAAGAGCTAACGTTCCCTCTACTTGGAACCAGCTATCACCAGATTAGAAGGAGCTTCAAGATCCCCTAAAGGGTATAAAACCCTTTATAGGAACCAGCTTACACCGAGTTATCAGTCGCACATTCACCCACAAGTCGGAAAGGTATAGGAATCCAGCACTTGCTTACACTTTTGTACGAGCCATTGAAACAGAATAGTTACCAAGTATTACTGGTGCTCACGGAGTGTGTATTAATTATCTCCGTAACCAGCGTGTCTTTTACAGATTGTAAATACTCTTCTGGATGCTGTTTATCTCCCCGATTCACAGCTAAAAAAGGACAAAAAAAAGAGGATAGCCCAACGGACTACCCTCCAAATGTAATAAACTTCACGAGAAAACCAACAATCAACTGACATAAAACTATAAAAAGAATACCGCTCAGTATGACTGTCGTACCACTGATCAGTTCATTCTTCAAGATGCGCTTTAACACCTCTTCTCTCTTCTTGTTTTCCATGCTGAATCTCTAAGGTGTTTATAAACTGCTCTACTTGGTCAATATACGCAACATGCAATATATTATCCCTCATAGCCAGTGAAAACCTTACAGAATCTATCTTATCGTACACTTCTTTAAAATCCATCACGACCAAGAATATTTAGTTCCACAAAAGAAACCATCCTGGTCTTCAACTTCTTTATTGTCGTCTGTATACTTCCAAAGACCATCTTCATAATAAACCTCTCTTTGCGTGTAGTCATCAACATAAGCTGGTTCTTCTTCGTGCCAGGCGACTAAGTTTCCACCATCGTACTTTACATAAACACCATAAGAACAAGCCTCCTCTTCACCTTCTATCTCATAGGATAAATTTGGATACTTCTCAATCATTTCCGCAATCACAGATGAAGGAAAAGCCCAGGCAGTTTCTAAATGATAGGTAGCGTGTGTCTTATCGGAATCCATAAAGGAGCAATGGGAATTCCATTTAGTGCCCCAGTTCTTGGTGTTCCAATCGTACCAATTAGGTATACCTTCTTCCTCTAAGCTCTTTCTCTTGTCGCTTCCTATATCCCCTCTAAATATATTATCGGGCTGAGGTATGAAATGATTAAAATCAAAATCAAGACCTTCCGTTTCGTACTGATCAGTACCTTTTACATTCTGCACAAATTCTTGCACATTTTTTTCTTTCCCGCTCACATTCAATGTGAAATAAAACCAATTAGGCATAATAAATAATTATATATTAACAGATAACCAAGCGCCCACTGGCGCTCTTGCTTAATCCTCTTCTTCGTACCACGTTGTGTAGTAAAACATCTCACTATTGAAATAATAGTCTCTTAGCCATTCAATGTCAAAATTATAAAGACCATCATCTTTTGCCCATTCAAGCAAATAATTGTCTAAGTCCTTCTCATACTTTATATAGATGTTATCACATAATACCCAGCCTCCATACATAACCTCTCCAGTCTCACTACACTGTCTCATAGCCTAATTCTTTTTTGTACTCTTCCAGCAGTTTATTCAGCTGGTCGTAAATCTTCTGTTTACCTCCCCTTACACCAAAGTATTCTTTGACGTGTTTTAACCTCCAGTGGCGGTTAGGTGCTATCCCATTACAGAACAACCCTACATCACGTATGCTGACTACTAAATTCCAATAAGCCCTACTCATTGGTCTTGACCCGTTACTGTCTCCGTACATAAACATTTTGTCCTTGTCTTCTTCAAACCTGGTCATAGCTCATCTTCTTTAAATTATTATTTAGTTGTTGTATGAGGTTATATACCACATAGTGAGATGCCTTTAAGCTATTGGAACTAAAATCTTGAAAAAGAATATCGTTGCCTTTGCTTATTAAACATTGCCAGTCCTTATGTACCGGCTGATAAATTTTCTCAAATTTATATCCAAGAGCCTCTATCTTTTCTATTACCGGCATCAACCAGTCCCAAGAATTATGGTACTTCATTTCATCAGGTGTATAAAAGTGTTGTGCTTCCTCATTGTTAGAGTCAACATCTAAATACCCAGTAATATATATATCCCACTCAACAGGGTTATACATTGGAGCGCCCACCGCTCCCATAAATTCAGCTATAACTTTATTGATTTCCATCACTCCCCCTCTTTAAATGTTTTTACATCCTCAATTTTAAAACTATCTACCTTGGGTGTTTCTATAAAATCAAAATCCCCATTATACATAGCATCCATCACGTACTCGTATTCTTCTGCATCGTGTAGGTATGTATCAAACTTTACACGAACTTTTAGTGTAGCCTCAGCGTACACCGTACCATACTGGTATTCCATAATCTTTTATTTAAATTAACAGATAACCAAAAGCGCCTACTGGCGCTCTCTTAATTAATCAAATGATTTCTCATTCAAAGCATTTACAATAAACTCATTGTATTCTGCAATTTCGCTTCTCACAATACCAGTGATCAAACGTTCAGTGCTTACGCCCCAGCCTTTGCTATTTTCTTCTGTTTCTCCTACACCTTCAGTGCTTTTTAAGGCTTCCAGCTCTTGCTTTACAATGTCTCTTACGTGGTAATCGTCCAATACCTCAAGGTTCTTTATAAAGTCTTTGTTGTCGTCTACAATTTCCCACAAATAGGGTAAACTATGTTCTTCTAAACTGCCCTTTACCGAGTCTATCTCGTCCTCATTCATAGAGATATCGGTTTTTAAATCGCTTTGCGCATTGTAAATACTACTCACGTCTCGCTCCAGCTTTAAAACCTTCTCCTTAGCCTCGTTTAATTCAGTAGATAAATAGTCTACTTTCATTAACAGATAGTTTATTCTATCCACCCCGTTTGTGTCGATTAAGCCTAATTTCTCCTTAATCAAATACTTAATACTGTTCATAATGTTTCGTTTAAATTTACAGATAACCAGGAGCGCCCAATGGCGCTCCCTTTAACTCTACCGTTAACCAATCATTAGCTATTCTTCCGAGTCTTGAAGAACGGCTCTATCTTCTCGCATCCATGCATCGAGCTTGTGGTTTATCGTTTCAAATAAACCGTCAAAAAAAGAAGGCATGATAACTGGGTTTTTACCTTCTGCTATCTCTTGTTCCAGCTCCTCTTTAATGTTCTTAGTGTACACATCAAAAGCCAATTGTATCCAGTAACGTTCACTTTTATTAAATGCGAAACGCTCTCTGTATTCTTCGCTTAATTCGTAGCTATTCTCTTTCATTGCTTTATAATTTTATTTAACAGATAACCAGAGCGCCCAATGGCGCTCTCTCTAATGTTCTAAAATCCATACATCCTTATTCCCTTTGCCCTTTACACCCGAACATAACCCGCACTTTTCACAGTTACTCTTGTAGCTTTGCTCTTTAGATGCTGGGCAGTTAACACCCGCAACTTTTTTGTCTGGTACAACAGAAACAAATGATCTAAAACCAATACTTTTTGCTCTTTTGCTTTCCAGCTGGTCGTGAGTAGAAGCCATAAAATAGTTTTTATAACCTTCAGCCCATTCTTTTTCCCATTGGTGCGTATATCCAGTCCACGTCTTCGCATTCCATACCATAGCATCAATAACAGATAAAGGCATTAATGACGGCTCACCATACGTTCCAAACCTTACGTAACTATTAAACGATAGCTCAATAATTTTCTGTTGTTTGTCCCTTGTAAGTGGTGTAAGCTCCTCGTGTTTAATGCTCCTTAGCATAGATAAGAAGCCCACATACTGGTTAAACTTGTGTGTGTAACATCCTCCTTCTCCCATATTACCACTGTATGGACAGTCCAAACAATTGGCTCCATCCAGCGCAAAGAATTTCTTCATTCCGAAGCCTTTACTGGTTGAAGCCAACGTCCATTGCGCAGTGCTGAAGGTGTACGTTTGAACCAATGGCGCACCATTAGAAATCTTCTTGTTTGTGGTTTTCCCTTTACGTATTACTACCACTATATCTTTGTCTGGTATTGTAAAGACTACTCTATTTTTCATAGTAGATGGTTTAATTAGTTAACAGATAACCAGAGCGCCAATAGGCGCTCTTTACTACTCCAATTCTATATCATAACCATATACACCTATTAATCCTCTGTTGAACATAAGTTCTAAGTTCTTATAAGGGATTGTAGCCCCAGGTCTTTTACAATGTTTTACGGCATATGTAATTTTTACACCATCGCCCATCTTTATTTGGTAATAGAATTTATATCTATACATCTTAATTAGTTTTAGTTAATAAATAACCAGAGCGCCCAATGGCGCTCCTTAATTTAGGCTAACGATCGTTCGCCATTGTCAGCGAAGCTATAATACCCATCTTCACAAACGATGATATGGTCTAAGGTTTCAATATTAAAATAACCAAGACACTTTTTTAGCTTTTTAGTCGCTCTTTTGTCGTTCTCACTGGGATTTTTATTTCCGCTTGGGTGGTTATGAGCGACAATAATAGAGTGAGACGTACCCTCAATTGCCCTTCTCGTTATAGCCGGAATATCTATACTACAAGAAGCACCGCATCCTTGCGTAATGGTTTCTAACCATAATACGCTATTTGCCTTATTCATATACATTACAATAAATAGCTCTTGTTCAAAGATTTTCTTTCCAATGTGCGCCTTTAATAAATTGTAAGCATCACGTGAGCTCCTTATTTTTCGTTCCATAGGGTTCTTTTTAGCTTTCCATTTTACCTCAGCCTTCCCAATAAATACTGTTGTTTTCATCTTGTTTAAAGTTTAATTAGTTAACAGATAACCAGAGCGCCCAATGGCGCTCTTTACTATTCTAAATGTTCCCCAGCGTTAAAATAATCGTAGTAACGGTCGGCTCTGTATGGATACTTTCCGTTTTCTATACATTCATCACACCAGCTCCCCGTTCCATACCCGTACGCATCGTGACGTTCATATACGTTTTGATCATTACCACAATTACAAACTAAGGACTCCTCCATATAAAATCCTTCTTCACTAAACACGTTAGCGCATCCGAATTCCAAAAAGTCTTCCGCCTCCGTCTTATTATCAAAAGACGTGTATAAGTCCCCGTTTGCCTTGTATATCTTGTATACCTTCATCTTAATTAGTTTTAGTTGACAGATAACCGAAAGAGCGCCCAATGGCGCCCTTTGTTAGTATTCAGCGTAAACGGACGGTATCTGTATACCGCTTTCGCTCCAGAGCTCACTTTCCCAATTCACTGAGTAAAAAAGCTCCTCGTCTTGCAAGTCCTCCCAAATGTCCAGCACCTCATCAACAGAGTAAATTTCCCCTGAGGAGTTGAACACGAAAGAACCAATGTTGTAGGGGTTGGAACGATCCAACAGTTGCAGTTGTTGAACACTCCACAATTTCGTAGCATTTCCCATTTTAATAGGTTTAAAGTTAACAGCTAACCAAGAGCGCCCTAAATAGGCGCTCCCTTAATTAATCAATGATGTAAACCAGCTGAGTAAGTAACTCAATTTTTACGTTGTCATTTACCAGCCCTTCGCAATATTCGTCTATGTGGTCAATGTAGCTCTTAGGATCAAAACAGTATTTCTTATACTGCTTTGTTGCTTGGCTATAAACACCATTGAAGGCTGAGTCCATAACCTCCAAAAATTGCGAATAAGTACGATAATTACCTGTTGCGAAATCCAATTCTGCATGGTCGTAGTTCGTTAATGTCTCCATTTGTCAAAGTTTTTAATTAGTTAACAGATAACCAGCGCTCCAATATAGGAGCGCCAGTGTTGAACGTGTGCCCGTTCATAGGTTTCGGCTTTCTTAAGCCCTGGCGCCATTACTGGCGCACTGGTTCCGCACTACTGGAACTCTTCAGATCTGTTTAAACTTTCCCGTATGTCAAAGAACATTGAACGTTGAACCGTTCGTTATTGAATGCAATATATAAACAATTGTGAATAAACCAAACACAAGGCACAAAAACATTTAAACGTTTTAAGCTGATCAATTACCTGAGCTCGTCAGCTCGTCAGCTCATACACCGGGCAAAGGTGCGCCCACATTATACAAGTACGTGCCCTTGTTAGACGTTGTACGGTTGTTTCGGTTGTCTGGGGCTGGTTGGGTTGGTATTGATCACCATACAGGTAGAACAGGGACACCAGAGGCTGGTCAACGGTTGCTAAAAGCTAAAAAAGTGCACAAAGACGGTCAGCTGGTCAGGGTGGGGTGGTCTGGATATCGGTTCAGGTGCGCAGTTTTTATAGGATAGCTATATATATAATCCCCCCGATAGATATTTCTGGGGTCTTTTTTCGGGTTATAGATTGCTGTAAAATGGAGAAAGGCTGTATTTATGTCCAGGGAATGGATTTGCGGGGGTGTATAGAATAGATCTGTTAGGCAGTGGACACTGGTTATGCAATACTAATAACAGCTGTTGTAAGGGGATCTCTGGGACTGAACGCATGGTTCTGGCACAGGTATAGTTTGGGCTTATTGTAGTGTTTAACGTGAATTTTAGAGTGTGCCTTGATTTGGGATTTGGCACTCTGAACTAGGATTAGTTTATTTCTGAACTATAAACTGATTCACTTAAGAACATGAGTTCAATCATTCGTTTGATCTCAATCACAATGCTAAGTTAGTAAAAATATATGACATTTTCAAGTCCTATATGAGACAAACAGCTGTAGTATTTTATTGATTATCTTTGTATCTATGACAGGCATTATTATATTACTAGGCATTGTACTGTTGGTGAGTATGTTACACCGAATAGCAGGTATCAATATAACAGCAGAGCACCCTTTCGCTTGTGGTAGTGATGAGGTATGTTACTGTTCTAAAGCAGAAAACTGTAAGAAGCGTGAATAGTAAGTATAAATACGACAAAGGTGGTAAGCCTGGTAAACCCGGTAAGAAAGGTCCTAGATTCAGCCGTATGATAGGCGGTCCTGTTCGCTATAAAGGTGGATGGGAAGACAAGCTAGAGGAACTAATGCAATCTCAAGCAGATAAGTTAGCTGCACGTTACGGTTGGGCTCCCAACTATAGAGATGCAGAGCTTCCAGAAGATAGAAATAGAGACGATCTACCAGCATTCTATGACTTTGTAACAAGAGCAAGAGCAGAAGACCTGTATGATGAGGCGCTACCCTTAGATGATTATACTACAACATACAACCTAGGTCCATTATCACTACAGCGTTGGAAGAATGCAAAGCAATCACCAGATGGCGTAAACTATAGAATACCTTATTGGGCTTCAGAAAAGTATAAAAAGTCTGGAGAAAACGTAGATCTAGGTAAGGCTAGAGCAAGTGCCGGTATAAATCTTGGTGATGAACAGAATGATGTACTCGACCAAGTTAAATTTGGTAACTACAAGCTAGGTCATCAAAAAGAAAAACTAGACAACACGCTGTTAGATAAAGCAAGACAGTCTATTGGAGCTGTATTCCCGCCCGCTAATACCATTTTAGCTGGAGGAGCTTCTACTGGAGGCAAGTATATTGATGAGATTGCACAGCTTGCTTACGCAGCAAAAACTTACGGTGATGTATACAATCAAGAAAAATCTATGCTTGAGTTAGAAGACCAAATTCAAAATGCAAATCCAGGTGATGTAGCAGCATTACAAGAACAATACAACAAAGCAAGAAAAGGCTACGTTGGTAATGTTACGGAAGCTATGGGAGGTGGAACTACAGCCGGTATATTAGGTATTGGAGGTTTATTTGAAACAGATGGGTTGGTTATACCAACTGCTGGTCTTATGAGAAACCCACTTCAGAAAGCTTACAAGCAAGAGAAAAAAAGGTTTAAGAAAACTCTAGAAGACGCAGATGAAAGATACGAATCCAACAGAGAAGAGTATTTAATGCAAAAAAGTCAACGTGAGTTAGATAGATACCTAGATGCTTACGAGGAGGAGTATGGTGTAAGACCAGTGTTTAAAAAACCACCAGTAACAAAGACACCTAGAAAGAAAGCTTCAGAATACGTTATACCTAACGGTAGAAGAGGTGAAAACAGAAACCCTGTATATTTAATGGATGGCGGTAAGGTAAAGCTTAAAAAGAAATGAAAAGCAAGTACAGAAAATATAACGAAGGCGGACCTGTAAAACCTAAGAAGCGTAAATCACCTGTAAGCGAATACTTTAAATCTGCTCCAAAAGGAACAAAAATTGTTGATCTTAAATACAACGATGATGGAATGGCTGTTTTTACATTTAATGATGGTCATGTAGTTTCTCAGAAGCACTCACAGACAATGGGTTATCCATATGACGCAGGTTATATGGAAAAAGTTTATAACGACAAGTCTCAATACGAAAACGCAGTCAAATCATTTAGGGACAGTTTGTCGTTGGCAAACTTTACAAGTGATGGTGGATTTCCAGAGTATGATTCAGATTGGGACCAGCCTGGGGTAATATCTGGAGAGGGTTCTGAAAAATCTGATTTAGCTAGAAAAATTGTAGAAAGATCAAAAGGTGATATAAAGGGGTATTACCCCGGAGATCAGCCTGGATACTATCTTTATAGAGAGCCTCCAATACTAAGATGGAGTAACGACCCTAATAAAAAATTAGACGGAAACTATAGGGGCAATAATAGCGAGTACTATGGATATACTGAATCTCCAGAACCATACAAAAGAACAAACTTTGATTCTGGTCAGACGTTAATGTATAACGAAAATACTGGAGACTTCGGAATTCCTATGGATGTATACGAAACAAGAAAAGTCCCTATGGGTCAAGGTAATTTCACAAGTGTCAAATATAAAAACGACAGAGGTGATGAGGAAAGTTTCTTAAAAGAAAAGCAAGGTGGCGACTATTTAAGAACTGGTAAAATTATACAAACCGCAGACGAGTCTGGTACTGACTTTTTAGATACAGGATACCACAGGGCATATTATCCCGATTTTGCTCCACCCAAGGTAAGACCTGTATACAGAGAGCCTGTAAGTAAATTATCTCTCAAACCTAAGGGATTCAATATAAAGCCAAACATACCCCAATTAAAACCAGTTAATACGCTACCTGACTTTTACTCTAGAAAAATGAATAGGAATGGAGATATTATATACGAAACTAGCTTTGGGGAATTTGTCACAACCAAAGATCCTAATCAATTAGGAAGGATAAAAGGAAATAGTAACAGGTATAGAAACAAATTAAATCTACCTCCGATGCTTGATCAAGATTTTCAAAACATGTTTAGAAATCGTATTGACCAAGGTGTTAGAGACAATCGTGGGCAGTTTAAACAAAACCAAATGAATATAAAAGCCTCTTACAGAAAATGAAAGTAAAGTATAACAACGGAGGACCAGTAAAGCCTAGCAAGTACGACAAGTACGGATTTCCGGTATCTGATACTACAGGCACAGCTTCTTATGAGAAGATGGCTAAGTATCTTCTTGAGACTAGAGGAGGTAGCAGAGAGCGCATGGAAGACTTAATGTATGACATTGCAGCTGTTGAATCGGGTAGAACATTTGACCCAGCTATAAAACAAACAGGTGGTGGTCCAGGTCGTGGTATATTTCAATACGAAGGACCATTTACAGAAGATAGTAGCAATCGTGCTAAAGACGCTGTTGGTAGAGCTATGCAATATTACAGCTCTAATAAGACTGCCGATATGCCAGAATGGTTACAGAAGTTTATTGATGAGTCCGGAGGTTCTTATGACTTCTCTAAACTAACAATACCTCAACAGAAGTCTCTATTTCTAGCTGACTACAGCCAATCTAAAAGCATACCTTTTAAAGCTTTTATGCAAGGCGAGGGTACAACAGAAGATATGTGGGCTGACCACCATAAAGTATCTGGTGCAGATAGACCACACTTTAGAGAGCTTGAGGAGTTAGCAGACAGACAAAAACAAACCCGCACATTAACAGACGATCAGATACGTTCAATGATGTTAGGTAGAAGCATAATGCCACGATGAAAAGTAAGCACAGAAAATATAATAACGGTGGACCTGTAAAGCCTAAGAAGCGTAAAAAAGAATTTACTGACCGCTCGGAATTTCTGAATCGATTATCGGCTTATAATGACAGCCTGTATGCCGCAAACACTTCAGAAGCAGTAGAGGCATATTTTGATGAAGTACTTGGAGACTACAGAAAATACCAACAAGGGATTGTTGATCATGATTCAAGTGATAGGGTATCATATGCTGATTTATGGGGTAAAAACTCCAATATAGTAGGAAAACCTTATGATCTAAACGTAACTGCTACAAAAGATAATTTTGTCGCCCCTAGCGCATTAGATAGAATATTTGGAGATGACCAATTAAAGGTGAGTGCTACCAATAGACAGTTAAACTATAAAAACTATCAACTCAAGAACCCCCAAAAACCTGTAGAACGATACACATACCAACCTCCTTCTGTCCTTCTCTCAGATACAAAATACAGCCTTAGCTCTAACGATGATAGAATAGAGATGAGAACTTATAAGGATGGAGACAATAAAGGGGATTATATGAATCCAAAAAAAAATCCTTTCTGGAGGTATAATCACCGGTACACACTAGAGGATAACATATACGATCTAAACAGAAGTTTTACTATAGATAAGTTCCAACAGCCAAATGTTGAACCCGTATACACGGGTAAGTCAGTAAATCCTATAGCGGAAAACCAGTTAAAAGCCATCAAGTCCTCCGGAGAATACACTCGTAAGACAAATGAAAAAACATTAGTCAATCCGATGCCAAAAATTGCTATGACAGAGCTACCCCCAAAGCTACCGTTTGGTAACATGGAACTAAATAAAGTTCCTACACTGCGTAACGTACTGCCAGAGATCTATGGTAGAAAAATGAACCAGCAAACAGGAGATATTATATACAACACAAGTTTTGGAGACTATGTAACAACTAAGGATTCAAATAGATTAAAAGCTCTTAGATCTGGAGCTTTAGGTAGTAGGTATAAAAATAAAGACAACGTTGCTCCAATGCTCGATCAAGATTTTCAAAACTTTTTCAGATCACAAATAGAAAAATTACGTAACAACAGAAGATAACATGGCAAAAGCAAAGAAGAAAAAGAAAATGATCAAGCGTAAAGATGGTAGCTACAGCCAACGTGGTTTGTGGGACAACATCCGTGCTAAAAAAGGTTCTGGCAAGAAACCTACAAAAGAGATGCTAAAGCAAGAGCGCAAGATTAAAAAGAAAGCTAAGAAAAAGAAATACTACGCTGGCGGCAAGGTTAAAGAATACCTAAAGGGCGGTCAAGTAAAGCTTGATAAAAACGGCAACGGTGTTCTAGATGCTAACGACTTTAAAATGTTGCGTGGTGAAGGCTAAAAAGAAAACAGCAAAAGTAATGGTTGACGCACCCTCTGGCTACCACTGGATGGATAAAGGAGGGCGCTACTACCTTATGAAGCATAAGGGTAAGTTTGTGCCACATAAAGGAGCATCACTAAAGAAGCCTTTTAAAACTATTGCTTCACACTAATAGGTTCCTCACCAGCCATCTTGCGATAGAATCTAGATACAACTAGTCTACCGTTTTGGCTGAGTGCATACCTTACACGGTAATTATATTTATTCTCTTCTCTAAACAAATGATCTTCTCTAACCGTAGACGGAGTAAGCTTGTCAAAATGCTTATAGATGTACCCCTTTTTAAGAAGCGGGTATACAAGCCTACGTCCTATATTTCTTTTCTCATACTTGTACTCTCCGGCAATCCAGTCCATCGTAAAGAATTCCAGGTCGTAGACGAAGAGCATGAACCGCATCTCTTTATCTGATAGATCATACCTAGAAAGCATATCGCTCATGACAATGCTCCAGTTCTTTAGGTAGTTGTCTTTCATCCACTTTTCCTTGAGGTATGAGAAATCTCTGAACATTTTTGTCTTTGCTACTCTTCCCTTTGGCATAAGCCTTTTATTAAATTAGTATATTTGATAAAATTAAACATTGCAAAATAAATGAAAGAAAACGAGAAAGACGCTATCTACGAGATACAAGAGCTTATACTCGCTATAGCGTCTATAGCTAAAAAGTATGACATAGAAGACTCGTTTATCGCTTGTGTTGCTGTTGGTTTTTTAGATATGGACAGTGCTTATCTTGATGATGAAGGTCAAGAGCGTGCTAACATGAATCTGCTTTCTTCATTCTCTGTAACAGATGAAGAAGAATTAGACGATCTTCTCTCTTACTGTGTTGAAGCATACCGACAAGAAAGTGAACCAGATCCAGGTAGTATTGATTACTGGATTGACTTAGCCCGTAGAAACGGAGATATAAATTAAATAAAATGATACGTAAGATTATTATAGGGGAGAACCCCCTAAAGGCTATGGCTTATTATATAGGTCAGCGAGCTGGTGAGTCTATTGTAGACACTATTATACTCGATGAAAAGTACTTACACAAGTACGGAAAAACACAATACCTTATTTATATCAAGCACCCTAGAGACGGTGTTATGCTATGGAAGTCTACAATTGACATGCCTGTACTCATAGAATACGACTGTGATTTTTCGTAAGTTTGTGTTAGATAATTAACACTACTTAAATTTAATTAAGATGAGATCACTGCACGATTTCCTCGTTAGAATGCCCAAGGCTTTTAACGATGAGCTAAAGGTTGACGATAAGTCAATATACCTAGATCCAAAATGGAATGAGTTTGAAAACAGAAAAATGTCTGCTGAGGTCTATGCGGTTCCAGAGAAATATGACACTGGAGTTAAACCTGGAGACACACTCTACTTCCACCACCATGTCGTTATATCAAACGAAGGCAAAGGTCAACTCATAGATGATGATATATACTTTGTCAGATTTGACCCCTACAATAGCGGAAACACCCAGGCTTATGCTTATAAGTGTCAAGATACTGGGAAAATACACCTGCTTTCTGAATGGATCTTCTTAACACCAGAAGAACAGGAGGATGAAGAAGTTACTGAAAGCGGCATTATTACCGAACTCAAAAAGCCAGAATACAACATGTTTGGTTATGTTCTTTACGATTCGCCAGCTGTACAAGAGCTCGGACTCAAAAAGGGCGACAAGGTAATGATCATGAAGAACGCTGACTATCGCATGAAGATAGACGGTGAAGAGGTCTATCGCACACACATAACACATATTTACGCAACCGGATTCTAATGGGACGCAGAAAAAAATTTGACAGTGTATATGCTGGAGAAGAGCTTCTGCACGCTATGTCTATAGCTATTGAAAACATTACAGAAGAAATAAAAAAGCCTGTAGACAAAGAGTTGAGCGGTAGCCAGCGTAGGTCTGAACTGCAAAGTATAAAGCAGTCAGCAATAGATGCAAAGGAACTAATAACAGAATACCAGAAGCTAGAGCAGATGCTAAAAGAGCTAAAGAAAACAGGTAATATAAAAGAAGAGGTAGACTACAGCTCTGGGTTTAGCGAGAAGTTTGCAAAGAAATAGATGGCTGGTTTAGTAAACATAGAAGGTATTGACGAACCTGTAGTAAACATATGCCCACAGGGTACTAGTGGTGAGGTGATTAATATATCTGATGTTTACCTGCAACTACCAGCTGTTCCTAAAAAGAAAGACATATTATTTAGCGACCTAAAAAAAGAAGAGCAATACTGGCGCAGGATAGATCCCCCGTCAGATTTGATGAAGATCAGATCCATGGATGATTGGACAGACATGCCTAAACCGTTTAAAGAAAGGTATACAGAGTTTATACGTAAGGAATTTGATAGACGTAGAAACGGTGTGTGGTTTATGAATAACGGTGAGCCCACATACATTACTGGTCACCACTATATGTTCCTACAATGGTCCAAGATTGATATTGGATACCCTAGTTACTTAGAGTTTCAGAACAGGCTTTCCCGACATTTTGTTGCTTGCGAGCACGACCCAAGATCTATGGGGCAGATCTATGTAAAGTGTAGACGTTCGGGTTATACCCAGATGTGTTCTGGTAACTTGTCTGATGAAGGTACTCAGGTTAAAGACAAACTGCTTGGTATCGTATCTAAGACAGGTAAAGATGCACAAGAGAATGTGTTTATGAAGAAGATAATGCCAATATACCGGAACTATCCATTCTTCTTTAAGCCTATCCAGGACGGTACTACTAACCCACGTCAAGAGCTAGCATTCCGTGAGCCATCAAAACGTATTACAAAAAACAATAAAACAGCAAACAGAGGTGAGGCTTTAGATACGATAATCAACTGGAAGAACACTACGTCCAATGCTTATGACGGTGAGAAGTTACACTATCTTTTTCTTGATGAGGCTGGTAAAATAGAAAAGCCAGAAGATATAACTGAGATATGGCGCATACATAGAACATGTTTACTCGTGGGTCGTAAGATTATAGGAAAGGCTATGGTTGGATCTACAGTTAACCCCTTAGACAAAGGAGGGCGAAACTTTAAAAAGTTGGTTTACAATTCTGATCCAACTGAACGTAATGATAATGGGAGAACTAAAAGTGGTTTATACAAGATATTTATACCAGCGTATGAGGCGCTAGAAGGTTTCTTTGATAGATACGGGAATCCAGTTGTAGATAACCCAGAGAAACCTGTGCTTGGTGTCGATAATGAGATGATAGAGATAGGCGCTAAAACGTTTTTAAAAAATGAGCGTAAGGCATTATCAAACGACAGCTATGATTTAAATGAGGTTATACGACAGTTTCCATTTACCATGGATGAGGCGTTTCGTGACTCTACTAAAGCATCTACTTTTAACATTGCTAAGATATATGAGCAGCTGGAAAACAATATGGAACTCTATCCTAACCCCGTTGTTCGTGGTAACTTTGTTTGGGAGAGCGGTGTTCAAGATACAAAGGTTGTATTTAGACCAGACCCTAATGGTAGATTTAGAATAGCCTGGATGCCGCCAGATGAAATGCGTAATAAAGTTGTAACAGAAAGGGGTAAAAAAACCCCTGGTAATGCATGGCTAGGTGTAGGAGGTGTGGATAGCTATGACCTTGATACAACTGTAGATGGCAGAGGATCTAAGGGTGCACTGCATCTGTATAATAAAATAAATATGGAGCACCCCTCAAATATGTTTGTATTAGAGTACGCTTCACGTCCACCACTAGCTAGGATATTCTACGAGGATGTTCTTATGTCTGCTGTTTTTTATGGGTATATGATACTGATAGAGAATAACAAATACGGTATTGCTAGGTATTTTGAGAACAGAGGATACGATGGTTACCTCATGGATAGACCGGTACACTTGGGTGGTGGATCACGTAGTGCTACAAAAACAAAAGGTATACCATCAAACTCTCAAGATATTATACAGGCTCACGCCCAGTCTATTGAAGCGTATATACATGAGCATGTTGGGTTAAACGAAGAGGGTAATTATGGTAAAATGTTTTTTGACAATACCTTAGAAGACTGGATTAACTTTAAAATAGACGACCGTACCAAGTTTGACCTTAGTATAAGTGCTGGTCTTGCTCTTATGGCTGCTCAAAAGTCAATTAAGAAAGAAGTAAAAAAAGATAACAGCAATAAGAAATTCTTCCGTAAAGTCAAGGTAATTCAGCGTTAATAAATTATCTATCTTTGTTTCTGATTAATATTCAGCGAAAAGATGAATGTAACAAAGAAAGGAAGTTTCCCAAACCCTCTAGCCAAGCATGCTGAAAAGAGCCAGAAAGAATATGGCTTAGAGTATGCTAAGGCAATGATGAACCAATGGGGAGGGTTAGACACAGAGGGAAGTTTGTATCAAAAGAGATACAAAGAGTTTGAGCAGTCACGTATGTACGCTAACGGTACACAAGACACTCGTATATACAAACAAATACTTAACAGTTTAGATCCAGGTAATGACGATGGTTCTTTGCTGTCTATTGACTGGACTCCAGTTCCTATCGTTCCTAAGTTTGTTAAGATTGTAGCAAACAAAATCATATCATCATATCGTTATCCTCAGATTGAAGCTGTCGATCCACTTTCTCAAAGCGAGAAGGATGTAAAGAAAAAGATGATTGCTTTACAGATTGAAAAGAAAGAGATGATTGCGGAAGCTAAAGCTTCTGGTCTGCAAACACAGGTAGATCCAGATGCCCTTCCAGATACTCCGGAAGAAGCTGAAATTTTTCTAGAAACAAATGTAAAAACAGATGCGGAGGTTGCTGGTCAACTTGCAACGCAGCTTACACTACAGTGGAACGACTTTGATGAGCGTATCTACCGTAGATGTGTTGAAGATATTATCAGTTGTGGTATGGCTGTTGCTAAACGTAGCAATGACCCTAACTATGGTGTTACCGAGGAGTATGTAGACCCATCAATGTTTATACATAACTATACTGATGACCCTACGTTCTCTGACTTAGTATATGCTGGACATATTAAACGTATGAGCATTATGGAGCTCAAGCGTTTAGCCGGTGATCAGTTTACTGAAAAGGAATATACTGAAATGGCTGAGAGTGTGATGAACAAGCACTCTAATAGCGCAGAGCGTTTTACAGAAAAGTATTACGACAAACAGCTTAATAAATACAAGTACGGTTACGATGAGTACACTGTTGAGGTATTAGATTTTGAGTTCCTATCTGTAGATTCTATGATCTACGAGAACAAGATGTCTCGTCACGGCAACATGGGTTTCTATTTCAAAGGAGAAGAGTACGAAGCTCCTAAGAACTCTGTATATGACCGTGACCCAGTATACATGCAAAACTCTACAGTTTATGGAGGTATGTACATTATTGGCACAGACCATTTATTTAACTACGAAAAGCAACATAATATTCCTAAGAATATCCACGATATCTCTAAGGCTCGCTTATCATACTCTGTAACTTCTGTAAACATGCGTAACATGATACCTAAATCTCTGGTATCTGGTGTTGTTGGGTTTGCAGATCAACTACAGTTGACACACTTGAAACTACAGCAAGCGATCGCTAAGAGTAAGCCAGATGGCATCATGGTTGACATTGAAGGTTTAGAAAATGTTGACTTAGGTCGAGGCGGTGACTTACAGCCCTTAGATATTCAAGACATTTACGAACAAACAGGTGTCTTTTATTACCGTAGTAAAAATCCAGAAGGTGGTTTCCAGAATCCTCCTATTCGTGAGATTGGAAATACAATCCGTAATATCAACGAGCTTATTGCATTATACAATCACTACCTACGTATGATTCGTGATGCTACAGGTATCAATGAGGTAATGGACGGTACAACTCCAAAAGGAGAAGCGTTAGTAGGTGTAAACCAAATGGCTGTAAATGCCGGTAACAACGCTATCTATGATATCACGAATGCTAGTATGATTCTTTACAGAAAAGTCTGTGAGGATATCTTAAAATGCGTTCAGATACTTCCTATAGAGTCAGTTATATTTAAAGTATATGAGAAAGCTATTGGCAAGACTAATATGTCTGTCTTATCAAGCTTTAGGGATCTTCCAATGTACAACTTTGGTGTCCGGGTTCTTAGTGATCTTAACGATATGGATCGTCAGTACCTTGAGCAAAACATACAGATTGCTTTATCTCAAAAAGAAATAGATCTTGAAGACGCTATTGCTATTCGTCAATTAAAAGACGTTGACCAGGCAGAGCGTTTGCTTATTATACGTAGAAAGAAACGTATAGCACAGCAACAGGCTATAGCTCAACAAAACGTACAAGCGCAATCACAAGCACAAGCTATGCAGCAGCAATCAGCTGTTGAAGTTGATTTACAGAAGCAGCAAGTTCTTGCACAGTTGGATATGCAGAAGAAAGAGTTTGAATACCAGCTTAAAATGCAGTACGCTCAAATGGAGCATCAAATGAAGATTCAGCTTGAGCAAATGAAAGGCGAGTACGGTCTTGCAGAACAGCAAATTGAAAGTGGTGCTGAGGCTAGAGACGAAGCAATGAAGGAAGATCGTAAGGATGAGCGTGTTAAAAAACAAGCTTTAGAACAATCTAAGTTATTGTCTCAACGCCAAGGCAAAAGAGATGAACTAAGCGATAGTTCAGATAGTTTAACACAACTTCTTGATAACCAGTAAATTAGTACCTTTGTAATATGGCTACACAAATAAACTTAGATAACTCTTCAAGAGTAGATGTTACATGTCGTAAAGGCGACAGCTTTGAGCTTAAGTTCACCTTTACTGATGCTGCTGGTGCTGCCATAGATATAAGTGGATATGCTTGGAAAATGGATGTAAAGGAAACTGATACATCTTCTTCTGATATTATTGCAGATAGTAGTTTTTCTTATAGCGGAACAAACGCTGGAGTTTTAACTATAACAGCAGCAGCAGCTGTTATGGCTGGAGTAGCAGGAGGTTTGTATGTTTACGACCTTCAGTCCACCACTGGTGGTATTGTAAAAACATGGGTATACGGAATTTTTAAGATTAACGAAGACGTAAGTGAGTAATATAGAGGTTAAAAATGGAGATACTGTAAATATATCAGGTGTTACTACCTCATCACAAACCGTAAAAATAGTAGAGGAAAATATAAATGTCTCTATTACTGGCGTTGTTGGAGGCTCTGATGCTCACTTTACTTATACTCAAAATGCTGCGAGCGCTACATGGAGTATTGCTCACAATCTTGGTAAAAAACCAAGTGTAGTAATAGTAGACAGTGCCGACTCTGTTTTGTTTGGCTCTGTAAGATATACTGATTTGAACAACCTAACAATAAACTTGTCTGCCCCAACGAGCGGTAAGGCATACTTAAACTAAAGAAAATGGCTGATGTAAAGTTTCTGAGTAATATAGTACTCGATGGTAATCTTGAATTAACAGCAGGTTCTGGTTATCAGATAAAGAACGCTACGTTTGAATCTTTAACCTCAGACCCTACGGCTAACTTGTTTGAAGGGCGAATGATTTATCGTTCTGACACAGACCAAATCCGTTTTTATAACGGTTCTGCGTGGGCTTCTATTGCTGGTGATATCACAGGTGTAAGTGCAGGTAATGGTCTTACAGGTGGTGGGGCTTCTGGTGCTGTTACACTAACAGTAGTTGGGGGAACGGGTCTTACTGCTAATGCAGACGACATTCAAATCACAGACGGTGGTGTAGATACAACTCAGTTAGCAGCAGATGCTGTTACAACGGCTAAGATTGCTGCTGGTGCTGTAGACACTACTGAATTAGCAGCGGATGCTGTAACTGGTGCTAAACTAGCTGACAACGCAGTAGATAGCGAACACTATACTGATGGAAGTATTGATACTGCTCACCTTGCAGATGACGCAGTAACTGGTGCTAAGATTGCTGCAACTACAATAGCTACTGGCAATATTGCAAACCTTGCAGTTACTTCTGGTAAACTTGCGGATGGTGCAGTAGGTACAGCCAAGTTAGCTACCGATGCGGTAACTACCGCTAAAATTGCGGATGCGCAGATTACAACAGCCCTAATCGCAACAGATGCTGTTACAGCGGCTAAAATTGCTGACAACTCTATTGATGTTGCTCGGTTAAATACGTCTGATGGTAATGACGGTCAGTTCTTAAAAACTAACGGTTCTGGAACTTTATCCTTTGCAACACCTACTGATTCAGATGTAGCTTTAGATACTTTAGTAACACGTTTAGGAGAAATAGACACTACTCACATGAGTGGTTCTACTATTGTTATCGGTGCAAGTTCAAATACTCCAAACGTACAAGTAACTGGTGGTTTAACGGTAGATGGTAATTTAACTATAAGTGGTACAACCACAACAGTTAATTCAACTACTATCACTGTAGATGACCCTGTATTTACCCTTGGTGGGGATACTGCTCCATCTGCTGATGACAACAAAGACCGTGGTATTGAATTCCGCTATCATAGTGGTACTGAAGCACATGTTGGTTTTTACGGATACGATGACAGCCAAGAGGCTTTTGTATTCTTAACTGACGCTACAAACACTTCTGAAGTATTTTCAGGAACAAACGGTAATATTATAATTGGTCAGATAGACATCAAGACTGCTTCTGGTCTTAAGCTAAATAATGTTGCAGTTACTTCAAGTGCTGCGGAGCTTAATAAATTAGATGGATTCACTGGTGTTGCTGCTGATTTAAACTACGCTAAAGACTTAAGAGCCACGGGTGTTACTTCAACTGAATTTGATTATTTAGATGGTGTAACCTCAGCTATTCAAACACAGCTTAACGCTAAACAAGCTACTATATCTGGTGGTACTGGTATAACCTTTACTTCCAATACTGTTGCTCTTGATTACGCTGGAACTAACAACTACATTGCTTCTGGTGTTGGTTCTGTATCAAATGCAGAAGATGGCGACTTACTAGCTATTTCTGATTCTAGTAATAATGTAAACTATATCAGTTTCTCGGATTTAAAAACTTCTCTAGCTGCAATGAGCAGTTGGGTTCTTGAAGATGGTGATGGAACAGAGGTTTCTATTGGAGAGGCTAAGGAAGTTAAGTTTGTTGAAGGTGGAAACATTGACATCAACTGGACAGATACTTCAACTGGTTCAGATACAGACCCTTTCGATTTAACATTTAGTGTACCAGATGCAAGTGCCAGTACTAAAGGTGCTGTTGAATTAGCTACTACTGCTGAAGCATTAGCAGGAACAGATACTACTCGTGCGGTTACTGCTGCTGGATTAGCAGCACGTTCTTTTAGTACCGCAATTGGCGATGGAACAAATACAAGCTTTAACGTAACTCACAACTTAGGAACAAGAGACGTAATAGTTCAAATGTATGACAGCTCAAGCTACGAGACTGTATACGCTGAGGTTTCTAGAACATCAACAACCGTAGTTAATTGTAGATTTAATACCGCACCATCTAGTGGTGACATTACAGTATTAATTTCTAAGATAGACTAATACAACCTTAGATTAATATATGAGGGGTGTGGTTCAGACTGCACCCCTCTTTTTTTTATCTTTGTATAATACGATTCTAATATGGCAATAACTAAATTTCTTTCAGACATCTCTATAGACGGGGATTTATCTTCAATAGGTACTATAAAAACGCTGACAAACGGAGATGGTCTTGTTTTTAGTAGCCCTACTACCGTTAAATTTAAATTAGGGGTTTATGGGGCTAATGATTTGCTATTTAAAGACCCTAGCAACAATGTTCTAATGTCGTTAACATCGGCAGGTAATCTTGGTATCGGGACGACTGCTCCTGCTCAAAAGCTACACGTTTCTGGGGGGCATATATTACTAGACAACAACAAAGAGATAAGGCAAAAAGACTCTGGAGGTACTGAAAGAACTGTTTTTGAATTAGACTCCTCTAATGATTTAAACATTGGTGGCAGCTACGCAGGTGCATTGAGGTTTATTGGCAGTGGGTCTTACGCTGAAGTAATGCGTATCCACGATGACGGTAACGTAGGTATCGGGACTACTACTCCACAACGTATATTAGATGTTAATGTAGGCGGCAACAGTGGTGTAGGTGCTAGTTTCGCAGGCACTATATCCGCTGGGGAATATCAAGGTATTCATTTTGGTT
>UEXM01001034.1_pt1 | contig 25738 bp, 36 predicted proteins | sample 1796661 | NCBI WGS metagenome assembly UEXM01 (sample SAMEA4772469, study PRJEB27181) | metagenome | reverse complement strand
CGGTAAGCGAGTGACCCTACCCCCCTGTGCCGCGGCCCCACGTTCCCGCTCCCCAGCCCGTACCCAGAACGGTAGTGTCCAAACCTGTCGTGACTTGATAAGCCCCAACCGTTGAGGCCCCCCCGTTTCCTGTATCCGACGAATTAGCGACAACCGGAGTTACCGTATATTGCCCGTCAACTGTTACTGAATTCAGAGAAGCTGCCGTTCGTGCTACAATGGTGTACTGGTTGTCGCTTATTATGGACGCTATCTGATACTCTTGGTTGAGAACACTTGCCGTAATAACCCCGCCAAGAGAGGTGGCACCACTAAAAGTAACAAAATCGTTTACAAAACACCCGTGATTGGTATCTGTTATAGTAAGTGTGCTAGACCCGTTTGTAGCGGCAAAAGTGACATCTCCTGACGCCGTGGTCTGCCTCAAAGGTGTGATGTCACTAAAAGCACCACCCTCTTCAAGGTAATACTTTAGATTAGTGCCCGCTCCTAAATAGTTACTTCCGTCCAAAGAAACAAAAGCATGTAACGCACGACAAGTTCCAAGAAAACTGTCTGTCGAGGATTTTTTCTCCCAGCCACCAATTTTTTGAGGCAACCCGTATTTAAAACGTACCTTATCACAATCAAACCAACCTCCCTCATTTGTATAGGAGGTAGTTTCTCGGTTGACGCCGGGTCTAAATTGCAGCTTCGTTAAAGGCACAGAGGACTCCTTTATATGGCGTCAGGCCAGTCGTTAATCGGTGCGGGGCCGGTCGGCTCATTATCTGAATCAACAGGCATATCATACAAAGCCATAAACGCAGCAAGGTCACTTGCATTGCCGATTGATGTTTCGATTGCGGCACAAGCCGTCCGCACGGCATCACGGTAGGTGGTTACTGAGCTTGGTATAGCTGTAGACTTTTCCGACTTCCGCGTTACGTACCAGTCGTAGGGTGCTAGTTTTCCTGCCGCTGTTGTCTTTGCTTGGGCTATAGCTGTATTTTTAAGGCCAAGTGTTTTGCCTTGTTCCCCTGTTATTGGATCATTTATAGCATTTCCATCACCATCTACCCACAGAGTATCTGTTAAGCTCTTGGGTATAAGTGTGCCGTCAGCCTGCCTGCCGTGATAGAACCGGTTATCAAAGGGGGCTTCAGACGCTGGTGGGTCTTCCCACACAAGACCAGCGGCAGTCTTGTCTGCATCTGACCAAACCATCCAGTTTTTCGGATGAACAATGCCGTCATTATTCGTCCACGATCTGCCTGCGCGAATAATACGACCTGAGTATTTATATGCCATCGGTTATCTCCTATCGGGCATTAGCAAATTTGAAGGGGGCTTCGGCAAAAGCAATGTAGATGTACTTGCTATTGTTATCATTGTATTGTCCGGCGGAAGACCGGCATTTAAAACCATTTGATAGAAAGTCAATTCTATCTCCATCGGTTGTACTAGCGGCCCCACTAGAACTTGCACTTAAACTTTCATTAATTACATTAAAAGCAGCCGGTCGTTTATTATCTGCTGTTCGCCACCCATTGCCTACTGATGTATCTTTTACTTGAACAAAAGCTGGCCTGAAGCCCGTGAAAACAAACGGCCCCTCATTGTTTCCATTTCCGGTGTAGGTGCCGACCTTACTGTAGCCATCGACTGAGTGGAACGCATAAAATACATAGGTAGCACCACTATCGTTTGTATATCCTGATGGCGCATACGTTAATTCAAACGTGGATGCTCCCGGCGTTGCCATTAAAGTTGCGCCATAATCATAGTAACCATTATTTTCATTTAATCTTAAATACTTTTCTGTGTCGGGGCGAAACTTGTCAAACACAACCCAATCATTACCACCACTTCTTTGTTTAACAATTACCAATTCTGGAGCAGAAGAAAGACCGTGACCAATGGTTTGGCTACCCTGACCATTGCCTGTGTACGTTCCTATACTAAAGCCCGCGGCAGTATTTGCAGACACGCTTGACGTAATGTCGCCATCAGAGTTGCTAGATGCAGAGCCACCAGCTTTCCAGTTCCAAGAAACATATGTTCTATCATCACTTCCTGTTTCATTTGAACGACCACCACTGTCTGTTCCAGCAACAACAGTAAAACCATCATTATCTAAAGAGTAAAGCCCACCATTAAGATTGCTACTTTGTTCAGCAGCGGCGGTATTAGGAATCAAACCCTTTGTACCATCTGTGGCAACACCTCTTACAGAGTCAAAAACCTCGTGATTGTTGACTGTACTTCTGGCTTTAATCCACACCCAATCTGGTTGAAAACCTACACCAGTAACGGCACCTGTCGTGCCAGCAGCGGCAGCGGCAGCAATTGGGCCAGTATACGTCACCGTGTTAAAATGGTCAGTGGCTAAAGTGTCAGCGGTTGGCCCAATCGTTGGGTCAGGTAAATTTTTAGTGCAGACAGCTAGGAAGCCCGATGGCGGCGCATAGAAAAAATCACCAATGCCGTTGCCATCAGCATTACCCTGCGCTGCTTTTGCTCCGGCAAAACTGCTGTCTTGACCAAAGTTGGCTGCAAGTGTACCGTAATCTGCATTGTACGAGAGAAGAAGCGGAACTATTTCTGTACCCGCCGTCATTCCTATAGTGCCAGATGCTTCAGAAGAGTTATTTTTATAAATGGTAAACGTATTATCTTCTAGATTTACAGCAAAACCAATAATGTCACCAACGCTTGTTGCAGCCCCCGCTGAACCGCTGGTATAACTACCACTAAAATTTTTGAAATATCCGCTATCAGTATAGACAACACCGTCAGTTACAGAACTATGAGCAGTTGTGCTGTTAAAAGCGGTTGATAGACCAAATCCACCAGCATTATATGCGCTGTTTACCGCTCTTGTACCGTAAGGCGCAGTTAAAACACAATATTCCCAATACCATTTTCCTGAGGAAATACCGTGTGTTGCATTAGAACGTCTCCACGCACTAGCACCAAGATATCTTGTGTTACCTTCGCTGTACGTTCCTGCCGTTGTAGTTAAAGGATTAAGTGTGCAAAAGTTATCAGTCGGGCTATCTAGTAAAACATCCCTATAGTCTAAGTTGTTAGGTGTAAAGTTGTTGCCCTGCCCAGAGGCATCTTTAAAGAAAGCTGATTCACGAGTGTCGGCAAAGGCCATATAAATGTATGTACCGCCGGATGCGTTTACTGCGTTAGTATTCACTTGAAGCGTAAAGCCATCACTATCAAAATCTATTTCTGCATAATATGACTCAGCGGAATTTGTATCAGCATACAAATAATTACCCTGTCTACCAGATGCCGTTCTGGTAGAATCAAGCATCATCCAACTATTAGCACTATCAACTCGTTTAATCATTAACCACGCTGGCTTGAAGCCCAGCCCTGTCACACTATTATTAGCCGAACCTGTGCCACTGTAGCTGCCAATTTTGCTGTAATTAGAAACGCTGTGGAAACAGTAAGAAACGTGCGTTACAGTATTGGAGTTTATATGGGATGTGCCAGAACCCACCGAAAACACCGACGATGTTGGGGCTGTGTCGTTCCAGATGCGGTCATCATCCTGCAAAGCATCTGTACCGTCTAAGCGCAAATAATCAGTTTCAGCGTCATTTGCTGCTGGTTTTGCGTATGTCACCCACATACCGGCAGCACTGCGAGTCTTGACAAATATCATTTCCGGCGCACTTGACAGTCCGTGAGCTATAGTAGCCCCGCTAATGCCATTTCCAGTCCACGACACCACACTAAAGCCCCTAGATGTATTTGCCGTCAACCTAGTCGCAGCTATTGAGCCGCCCAAAGCCGAACCAAGATTGCTACCATCTATTTTTACAGACCCCGCTGTTGGAGTTGCCCCTGCACTAGCACTGTTGTCGGCTGTAGGTGCGCCACCCGCTTCCCAGCACCAAGCAACATACTTTTCGTTAGCGTCATTAACCTCCCCGCCGGAACCAACAGTGAAGCCATCACCAGTAAATGCTGTTAATCCATAAACCCCTCTGTCAGCCTCTGCATCAGTCTCTGAACTGAACAACTGTGCAGTAGCCCCACGAACCGTATCGTAAAGGCTATGAACCTCTGATTGGTCTCTGTTTTTAAGCCAAACGAAATCAGGTGCGAAGCCTATCCCCCCAAGGGTTTGGCTGGTATCGTTACCAAGATAAGTTACAACATTGAACCCCTCAGACACAGCGTCACTTTTGAATGGAAGATAGAAGCCGTTGGTTCCGAATGTCAAACCGCTAGAAGACTTAGGAACCCAGACACCCTCTTTAGTTTCGCCAAAGCTAGCGGGGGTTAACTGCTGCCCATCAATCATATTAACTTCTGCCATATACCCATCATAGTAGCGGTCATTAACATAATTTCTTTTACTAATATATTGATTGCTAGTGCTATTTACAGCCGTATTAAAGTTTTGTGATGGATAGGTTTCTGTCGCAAAAGATGTAATCTGTGAACCATTAATGTATATTTTTACACGATTTGACGCAGTTGATTGAGTTGTATCAAACGCCACAACTAAATGGTACCACGCCGAAACATCCCGGAAGACTTGTGTAGTTATTAAGTCTCCAATTGTTCCGCTAGTGTTCATATATATTTCTAGTTGGTTAGGGTTAGCTGAACTAAGAATAATTTCAAATCTATCCGTTGATGAATCACCAGCAGAAAATAAATCTATTTCAGCCGCACTTAAAGCCGACCGTTTAAACCAAACGCTATAAGTAAACTTTTGACGGTCGCCAGCAGATGATGGGTCGCGGGTTAAATACGCACTATCACCATCATTAAACCGCAACGACTGGTTTATTCTGTAGGAATAAAACCCGCTACTCGCGTTGTACATCCATTGACTGGATCCAAAGGGTCCGCTCATATTACTTTCCTATGCAAAAGCTAATTGTGGTGCGCCAAGCAGAATACGACCGGATGCTGCCACAACATACGGCACAATGTCTGTAGTGCTGGCAGCAGTAGATAGCGTTAACCCTGCTGCACCCGCCGTTTCGTAGTCGGTTCCAAGAGACACCGTGCGCCCGCCAGTTCCGTCTTGAATAAGAGTAATAAAGCCTGACTGACCAACTTGTTCAGTGCTTGGGTTGGCTAACGTCACGTTGCCGGTCAGCGTCAGCACAAAGTTTTGGTTTGCACCAAAGTCTAACGTAACAGAGCCTGTGTTTGACGTGTCGGTGTCTGTAGTGGCAATGGCGGTGCCTGTTACTGTAACGCCTGTGGCAGATGTTTCTAGTTTTTTACCATTGTCATAGTAAAGTTCCACGTTTGATGTTTCAGAACTAACTTCTTGAACTTTAATACCAGTTTCAAATCCACCACTGCCACCGTTTGCAGAAAGGATAAGGCTGCCTCCACGGATATAAGTAGTCCCAGAGCCTTGAATAAGAGCGTTTGAACCGTCACTTTTGATTGTCAAATCGCTTCCATCACCGAACACGGCCTGCACATCATCGCTAAAGGACAAGTTACCGGAGGTCTTCGTATCCGCTGCATCTGAACGAAGAAACTGTGTGCTATCTAGCGAGTCTAACGTCGCGGCGTTACCCCCGTCCGCAGATGTAACAAACCCGCTGTCATTGTTGAAGCCTGAGATATTGACGTTACCTTTTGTCAGCTTCTTTTGGTTACCGCTAGCATCGACTACGGCAAAGAAGTCACCGTCGCCATCTGAAGTAGACGTGGTGAGTTCGTTTAGGTCTAGGGAAAGAGTGTGTGCAATTCCCTCACCCGAAGTAGCCCCCGTAGAGTCAATACCAGTACCCCCGGTGACAGTACCAACGTAATTTCCAGTAGTATCTGTTCCCAAAGCAACAGAGTTAGCCTGAATAGTAGCTGTTCCAGTCACGTTACCAGAACCGTCGAAGGAGGCGGATGTCCATACCACATCGCCCGTCATTCCAATGGTGCGGCCTGTTGCAAGCGCGGTAGCCGTAGTGGCGTTGCCAGAAGTGTCCTGACTACCGGACGTGTTTACTCCGGGAAGGTTTATGTTAGCTGTACCATTAAAAGACACGCCACCTATAGTCCGTGCGGTCTCCAGCGCAGTGGCCGTGTCCGCGTTACCTGTTAAATCTCCAGTAAACACACCCGCAATTTGACCGGCACCCGTGATTGTGGGTGCCGTTAAAGTCTTGTTAGTTAGTGTTTGTGTGTCAATTGTACCGACAAGTTCTTGGTCGCCTCCTGCGGGTAAAGTAAGAGTATTGGTTACCCCCGCCGAATGAGGCTGTGGTTGTACGGTCTGAGCATGAGCATTACTGGATTCACAGTAAAATTTTACCTGAGACCGTGTTCCTGTTCCTGTACGAATATCAACAAGACCGTCTGATATGGTAACACCGCCGCTAGAACCATTGCCGTCAAGATTAACTTTGCCTGAACCGTTAGGCAAAATATCAACATCCCCGTTGGTATCGGTGCTGGTAATAGCGTTTCCATCTAGGCTTATATTGTCTACATCTAGTGCGCCAGAAGTAACTTTGGTTGCGGTTAGATTTACATTTACGTCAGTGACCGTAGCCCCCGTGCCGCCGCCATTGAACTTTAAAAGTACATCCGCACCATTAGGAATTTCAAAATCATTAGAGGCGCTGTAGTTTCCTTGGAAAACAATTAGGCTACGAGAAGAAGACAAGCTGTTCCGCAAGTGTACAACTTTTTCTGCATCGTTAGGACCAAGTTGTACAAAAGCAGTACCACCCAGATCCCCGCCGTCATTAAACTCGATAAAACGATTACGCCCATCAGACAAAGCGCCGTTGGTAATAAGCAATGTATTAGGCGAGCCTGAAGTGGCTTTAGAAGATAAAGTGACTGTTTGGACGCCGTTTATAGCTTGGTCAATAATGTCAAAATTTGTGTTAGTCGTGTCGCCCCATGTCCCAGATTGATCCCCGGTCCCCGGTTTTTCAATTCCGATATTAACTGTATATGTACTTGCCATTCGCTTAACCCTTCTAAGCTGCTATTTGATCCCAACCCGGTGTTTGTGATGGAGCAATAGAAGTATACTCCGGATTCTGGTTTGGCACAATAGTATCCCAAATCAGTACGGGGGTTGTGCTTCCAGTGGCTTCAACACCTGTTGGGAAAACAGTGCAACCCAAATTAAAGTCAGAAATCGTTCCAACTTGCCCCGTGGCGCTAACACCATTAACGTCCACATCTACTTTAAGATCAACAGTTGCAGCACCAACACTTCCTGTCCCGGCTACACCCGTAACAGAAACATTCGCGTTCGCCGTTGTTGTGACAGACCCAACCGCTCCAGTAGCCTCTAGCCCCGTAACAGGAACCGCTTTACCTATGGCCGCCGTAGCCGTCCCTACTGATCCCGTAGCCGCTACGCCTGTTACAGAGACATCAACGGTGACGCCCGCAGTGACAGAACCTACAGACGCCGTAGCCGCTAGCCCCGTGACGCTATTGATGGAGTCGGCAGTTACTCCTACAGACCCTACTGATCCGGTGCTTTCCAGCCCCGTAGCCGGTACAATAGAGGCCGCATCAATTGTTGCTGCGCCAACCTGTCCCGTAGCAGATAAGCCCGTCAAGGCTATGTTGGTCGCTCCCGTTGTTGTTACAGAACCAACTGCGGCAGTCGCCGCTACTCCCGTAACAGGGACGGTTATTCCTATCCCCACGGTGGAGGACCCAACTGCGGCAGTCGCCGCTACTCCGGTAACAGAAACGCTTACGCTTTGCTGGACACCGGCTGTTCCTACTTCTCCAGTAGCCGCTACTCCCGTAACAGACACATTGGCTACTCCCGTAGGAGAAACCGTGCCAACATTACCCGTAGCTGCGACGCCGGTAACTAGAACGTCGTTTTCTCCCGTAACAGAAACCGTGCCAACATTACCGGTGGCCTCTACGCCGGTAACAGAAACATCGGCTCCTCCCGTAGCAGAAACCGTGCCAACACTACCGGTGGCCTCTAGCCCCGTAACAACAGCGCCCGAACCTATATTCACCGTTACGGAATCGACTTGCCCTGTAGCCGAGAGGCCCGTAACAGACACATTGGCTTTCGCATCCGCCGTTATAGATCCGACTTGCCCTGTAGCCGAGAGGCCCGTAACAGACACATTGGCTTCTGTTGTAATAGAGACTGTGCCAACATTTCCCGTAGCCGCTACGCCCGTAGCGGGAACATCGCTTGCCCCGGCTACCGTAACGGTGCCGACTTGCCCTGTCGCCGATACCCCAGTAACCGATACAGATAAAGGACTACCCCAAGCCCCTTCTGACCACGCTCCTCTTCCCCAACCCGCAATAAGTGCCATTTATGCCACCTAAATGTTTTAAGCTATGCGAATAATAGCGTTACTTGCGTCGGCGGTTGGAAACACAATTGTAAAATCCCCGGCAGTTGACGTCTTGTCACCACCGAAGTCTAAAACAACTACAGAGGGATCCCCTGAAGCAGTGTCATTATATATTAATGCACCACGAGCAGTAATTGTTGCGCTAGAAAAAGTTAAGTTTGAAAAATCCGTAAAGGCTGTAGTTCCAGAAGTGGTGGGATTGACGTTTGTCAAACCTGCACCTCCGGCAGAATAACCTGTCCCAGATACTTCGTTACTGGTGGTGTATGCGGTGGTTGCCGCAGTAAAAGATGCACTGTTTGTATAAAGCGCTAGTTTAAAGCTATTGCCCCCAGATGCTAAAAAATTGTGCTTAGCTTCAAGTAACTCTTTCTTGAAGCTTGTGCACATAAAATTTCCCGAAAATGCCATGTCACAGTCTCCTTAATTGCTCAGCAAGTTCCTTGTAACCTGCCTTTGATAGGGTGTTGTATGTTGTAGTTCTATCACTTTTTATAGCTTCACGCATGTAAAAAGCTAAAACCTTGACGAGGTGTTGTCTAAACGCATAAGCCTGATCGCGGATACCCGGATGGGAATCTTCCGATATTTGAATGATCTTATCAGCACAACGCTCTGCAACTTCTTCTGGCGTAAACCCGCGTTCATGCGTGGTTTCTACCAAAACTTTATAATCCGTAGGGATGTCTACTTCTAATGCTTTTATCATTGTTTGGGCCTAATTACCTTTCCTGTACGATACTCATCGGTTACCTCTTTAGTTTCCCCGAACATTTTTAAACCCATAATTGATTCACCAAACCGTTTTTCATACAAAGCCTGCATATCAGGCTCCCCTTTCATAAAAATATACGCTTCCATTAAACTGCCGTAAAGCATAGCTAATTCGGCGTTTTCACTAAGCCAAGTAGTCCCAGTTCCCGCTCCCGCGGTCAAGCTTGCGGGACGATAAAAATAATGTAATTCAGCAACATAGTTTGCATCAGGGGTAGGACCAAGAATGAAATTAGTTAAGTCAAAGACAGCATAGTACCTTGGACCCCCTACTGTAGTGGGATCTGGATTAAACTGTTGAACATAATCAGCATCTTTGAAATCCAGAAAATTAGCGTCGTTATTTGCATCGGTATACGACAAGGAATACGGAGCTAAGAAATCAGTGGGGCAGGCTAAATACTTGTTAGACGCGGTTACTGACCCTGACACGTTTTTACGAAATAAACTAAGCTGAACATTCTTTAAAATTCTCTCTTCGGAATTTCTAATAAAAATAGGAATATTATTAACGAACGTAGTTTCGTCGTTTTCGGTGTAGTCTTGGATAGCCTGTTGAAGCTCTGTGTATGTGTAAGTCATGTTGTTGTCACCGTTACGCCCCCAACGCTTCCAAACATTACAGCGACCCTAAGAGTAGGAGCTTCTACTAAAGGAACTCCAACAAACACATCTAAGGGCTCTGTACGGTCCGGCCTAGCATCTTTTAAAGCCTCTGCGTCAAAAACTTTGCGAAAGGGCGCTAGTTGCGGTTGTTTCTGTTCAAACTCATCTTTCCCAACCAATAGGCCGTTCCACTCTCGACGCATGTCCTTATACCGATACCTAAACCCCGACCGGTCGGATATAGCATAAGAGTCTTTTCCAGACGCGAACTTAGACATCAGTTAGTCCTAAAATACTGATATTGTGGAACAACATTGAACGAAGCCCTGTCTCTATCTTCTGCCATAGCGCGTTCAAACTCTTCTTCATACATAGCCTTTAAAAGCTGCGCTCGGTTAGGTGCACGTTTAATAGAAATATAATAAGCTAGACCAGCCGCGAGACAAGGGTATAACCGAAAGGGCATTTCCATAGTGTTGGTAAACGTATCAGCGTCGTCCATTCGTGTTAAAGCATTATAGATAACGATGTCTGTGCTGTTGTCCGGTACGGGCCAAAGCCGAAGCTCCGGAGTTACTTGACGATCCAAAAAAAACTGATTAGGACGACCAGAAGTGGTCTTTGTTGGTATTGTCAAATAATCGTCCCGACTCATACGGTCTAGGCTGTAGTCGGTTCCGCTACGCCGCACAACAACAGACAATATATCAATGATGTCTGCGCCTAAAGTATAATCGCCCGTCCCAGACGTTAAAGCCTGCGTTTTTTGCGCGATAGTCCACTGATTTAGACCTCTATTTGCCCATTCTGCTAACATCAAATTTAGTGAACGCTTCGCAGTTTTTAGGTCGTAACCGGTACGAACCTCAAGACCGCAACGCTCAAACGCCTCTTCAATGTACGAAGAGACATCTAGCTCAAAATTGGTGCTTCCAGAAGTCGCCATGCTACTTCTTCTTTACCATGCCGCCACGACGCATCTTCTTAACCATACCGCCGCCGCGCATCTTCTTAACCATACCGCCGCCGCGCATCTTCTTGACTGCGCCGCCTTTTTTCATCATTTTGCGTGGTTTCATTGCCATGACTTCAGTCTCCTGTATAAAGTTTCACGTTTCTGAAAAAGTTCTTCTACGTTATATTCTTCCAGATACTTATCATAATACCCTTTTTTAGCCAGTTTGTCTGCTGCTTCCTGAACTTTTGAAAGCCGCTGGACAAAGATCATTGCGTACTCATCTTCTACTAACTGTAAAAATGAACTATCGTCAATGAAATCGTTGCAGTCATCGTTCGGGTGAAAACCCATCAACCACATATCCCTATCTATAAAAACACCTTCCGAAATAGTTTCATTCAGCAAGTCTAGATAGTCGTGAAAGTCTTCGGGGTTCTTTTGAAACGCCATATCTACAATAATTACTAGATCAAAAGCGTCTTCCCATTGAGACAAGGTGCTATACAGCACTTGCATATTTGTATCGTACTTAAAAAGAAACAGAACCTTCTGTTCTTCCCACGCTTTTTGAGCGTAGGGGCAAGGCGGCAAACCGTTATAATAAGGGTTCGGTTTCTGTAAAGTGTGACTAGACCATGCTATGATTTCATCGCATATCTCACTCTCTTTACCTATGTAACACCGCGTATTCGTCATGCCTGAGACACTGACCCTTTCGTGCGCTTACGTCTGCCGTTCATAATAGCCCCACACCCCCGTGCTACGGCTGTTCCGGGTATGCTGCTTCCACGAAACGGGCGCTTTGCTGTGGTTTCATACCCCGCAACGCCGCCATTAGCCATTTTCTTCACTTTCGCAGCCTTAGTGTTTGAAACAACTTGCTTTCCTTTAGAGCCTTCACGCTTCTTTTTACGTGCTGTCGAAGCTCGTTCAGCTTTTGACAAACTGTTAGCTTTAGATCTAGGCAAGCAACGATCAGGGTTACTCTTATCTTTTGAAGTGCCGCATTTACCTTTAATAGAGCCATCTGATCCAATCCTAACCCAATCTTGTTTCACCCATTCCTTTAACTGTCCCATTACTTGCCCTTTGATTTTTTAGCATAGTTGGGGTCCTTACAGTACTTTGAGGCTGCCATGTTTGCATACGCTGACGGGTATGTGTCAAATGTGCGTTTGGCCCACGCTTTCCCTTTGGGACAGATCTTACCACCACTTTTTACCTCACCCCCCTTTTTCATGCGAACAACGCCTTTAGAGGATCGTCTAGGACTAGGACAGGCCCCGGCCCCTAATCTAACTGCACTGGTCATTTAAAACACCTTCTGCACGACTGCCGCAGCAATGATTAAACCCGCTATACCCCAAAGTCTTTGATCCAACTTATCTAGCTGTTTCTGTATTTGAGCATACCGGCCATTGCACTCTTCCTCGTGCTTTTCCAAAAGTTTTAGGACGTCATCTGCTTTCATTAACACTTCCACCTTTTTCGTGCGGCACAAATACGCTTTTTAGGCGTTTTCTTACAATTTATGTTGTGCATCTTCATCTGGCCTTTAGACCTACTACAATAAGAAGAACGGCGTTTGGCCGCAGCACTTCCCTTTTTCACCTTGCCTGTAACAGCCGTTTTTAACTTAGAACCGGGATTTGCGCGTCTGTATGCCGCAACACCAGCTTTAGTCATTCCCGCCCCTTTTTCCGTAGGGCGGAAATTTTTCTTGTTTTTCTTAGGCATTGCAGCTTTACGAGGAGCCATAACCTACCTCAATTAAAAAACACCGTAACGGCAGTGATATTCGTCAAAGTAGATATAAAGATATCGTCTACACGAATACCGTTCGACGGGATATTAACCGAATGCGTCGTAGATTCGTTGAAATCCAGATCAAGCACAGTAGCCCCACCAGTACCATCAGTGATGGTAAGGCGAGGAGTACCTGCGGCTGTTTTCAATTGTATCTGACGAACCCGAGCAGGACCTACAGCAAGCGAACCTGTTGCGGTCACACGTTTTGATTTTACATCAGAATCAGCCATAACAGCCTCCTACTAAGCTAGGTTATTGTTTTGCTGATACAGGATTGTAAAACGAACAAGGCCTGCGTTTGTGGCGGCAGAAGCGGTCACAGTCAAACGGATGTCTGCTGTTCCAGTGTCTTGCCAAGCCAATGCAGCGCCAGCTTGTGTGGTTGGGTACTTACGCCCAGCGTCGGTTCCAGATGCAAAGGTGTTCAGGATTGTAGCTGCACCACCTACAGTATCACCGATACTAAGGTTAGTTGTAGCATTAGCGGCTGTAATGATGTCAATCACGCAGTCAATAATCTGAGAGTTTGCAGGAATAACAACATCTGTTACTTGGGCGGCAAGTGCGCCACCAGAAAGGTCTGCTGAAAAAGTCTGAGCCATGACAACTTGACCAACATTCGCAATATTGGTTCCAAGATCTGTGCCCGTGGTATTTTTGATAGTTCCGGCCTTAATCGGTCCAGAAAAAGTAGTTGTAGCCATTTGTCTCTCCTGTCGTGGCTAGTGTCAGCCCATTAGGGGCTGTCAGGGATATAGAAAACTATACAATAAAAAAGGACGGCTGTGAAGCCGCCCTTTTCTGTAATCCGTTTTGAACCTTATGCGCCCGGTGTACCGAACACACAACGCCAATCAGAAACGCCGAAGCTGTAACGCTCACGGGCCTTAAACCGCATATTTCCAGTGTCAAAGTCACCTTCCATAGCAGTCTTGATTGGTGAACGGTTGAAGAACTTGAAGCCGTTCGGTGCATCCGTCTTGATGAAGAAGGCATCTGTGTCCGTCAGGAAGTGGTTAACCACTGCACCTTCTGGCAGCATACCCATGTTCTTCATGGCGTTCGCATCGTTGTCGGCTGTTCCTGAACGAAGGTTTGAGTTGATTACCCGCTCTGCAATGAATTGCAGTTCTTTCGGGATAATCAGCTTTGTACCACGTACAGCAATCTTCAAGCCGCGCTCGTCAGTCAGACCAGCAATGTCAATCAACATCTGCTCAAGAGAAGTCTCATTGAGGTCCGCCGCAGTTGACAGCAGGTTGCGTTGATTACCAGACAGAGACGGGTGAGCGGCGGAGCAAAGCGCTGCACCATCACCAACAGGGCTACCAGTGCTGAACGCATTGTTCAGGATTGCAGCAGCCTTGATTTGCTTTGTCTGAGCCATTGAACGAGCCAATGCCTTTGTGTAACGAGACGCAAGACGGTCGTAAAGGTTATCCTCAATCGCTTCTTCAGTGATTGAAAACGCCAGTGCAATCGTCTCATGTGTGTAACGAGCGGTGTATGTCTCCTGAGCATCGTCAAAGTTGATGGCAGCGCCCTCACCTTTAACTGGTGCTGTTGAGAAACCACCGAGCATCACTTCTTCTTCAAATGCGCGATCTGATGACTCTTCTTCAAAGATTTCACCATGCTCATTTTCGTAGCGGTCGTACTCCAGTCCGAACAAAGCATTTAGTCCGGGCTCAAGCTCTTTCGCTAATTGTGCGCGAGAAATAGCCATTATCTATCCCCTCCTTAAATGCCGGTTGACAACGACGTTGTCTGGGAAGCCGAAGCTGCCACAGGCGCGTTGTGATGGAAGTTAAACCGAACTACAAAATTCACACCAGCAGAGGCGTAATCTAGGTTGGCTATATCTTGCGATAAACCAACAATACGCATGAAGAGTGTTGCAGTATTAGCTGCGGTAGAAATGTCTAGTTCAGCAGTGGAACGACCTGTTGAAGTTGAACCAGAAGTCGCTGTTGCAAGAGAGCAGTTGGTAAACACATCAGCAAGAGCAGTTGCTCTATCTGTAGTTGTTGTATCCGCGGCTACCATGAACAATTGGTTCGGGTTGTCAGCTACAAAGGCTTTTACTGGGAAGTTCGTATCAACGCTTACGCTGTTAGAACCGGGCCAGTAGTTTTTGAAGACAGTCTTTTTTGAAGAGCTATCTACGTACTCAACACCCATCAGGACGCCTAGAGCAGGAACCGTACCACCATTGGCATTACCAACAAGATCAATCACTCCAGCGGCCAACGGAATTACCGGTGAATACTGAAAAATTGCATTTGTATTGTTGGATGCGATCTCATATTGAGTCACGCCAGTAGTGTTGGCACCTGCGCCATTTAGCCCGATAGGACGAAGGCCAAAGGCAGTATCTTGATTTGCCATTTGATTTTTCTCCTAATCAGGGCGGCCCTTTGAATTATTTCTGTGGACCGCCAAAGGTTACACGAGATTGACGGTCAGGTTTACTGATCGTCATAGTTGAATGTGCATTCTCACGCATCATGTCAGAGTCAACAGCCTGCATCTGGTCGGTATTTCTCTGAGAAAAATACTGAGTCCGTTCTGCCACTGTTTCCAATGGAATCCGTGCGAGAATAAGTCCACCTACTCCAAACACACCTTCATATTTACCTGATTCGACTACCGGGGCCTCAAAGTCTGGGTACTCGTCCTTACGAACAAGCTCATAACCTTCGCGCATTTTTGCGCTGATGTTCTTAGTATCGTCAAAACCACGGGTTTCAGCCCGGATCCAACGATGCTTAAAACCATCCGGTGCAGGCGGTGCATCCAACATAGACGGGGGAGCCCACGGCTTACGCTGCGCCGTCTTTTCCCTAGTTTGGTTAGCGCGAGCAGTACGTTTTACTGTACCTTCAAACATTTCGTTCTGTTCTTCAGACATTTAACTTACTCCTTCACGTATTTCGCGTATTCTTCAAGCGGCACACCCAATTTCTTCGCTATTGCGACTTGGCTAGGGGTGAGTCTAACCTTTTTCCCACTACTGCGCCCAGAACTGCGGGATACAGAAGCAACAGTCTGAGCGGGCCGTTTACTTCCACCGTTTAACTTATGCGGAAACTCTTCCCGCATACGATTATCTAGTTCAGTATAGTAGTCTTCCGACTGCGGGTCAAACCCTTCGTCTTCAACTAATTTCTTATGTACACCAAAAGCAGCATAAGTCATAGCCTCATCATCACCAAACCAGCTATTTCTTTGAGCCCATTTTTCAGCTTTTGGGTCGGGCCTACGAGGCTGCTGCTGAGGCATGGGCTGCTGTACCCGCGCCTGCTCCTGCGCTTGAACCTGCTGAGCATAGCGTTGCTGCTGCATCTTTGCGGTTTGAGCCCGGTCGTTTTCAATAGCCAAACGTGTGATCTTGCGTTGCGCTTCAATCACGCCATTCGTATCACCGATCTCTATTGCACGAGCTAGATCCTGCTCTGCCGCGGTAGTTTGCGTCTCTACACGGTTACTATACTCATTAACATAATTAGTGTCCAAAGCATCCATGCGGGTTTTTAAATTCTGAGACTCGGCCTGCACACCTTGAGCAAACTTTAACGCTTCTTCGCGCTGACGCTCTGCTTCGCGCATTTTTTTGGTTAAACGGTCAATCCGTTTTTGCGTAGCATTGTCCGCTCGGTCAAAATTATCATCGCTTGAGGCGACCTCCTGCGCGTCGTCTTGCGCCTCATCCCGCGCTTCGATCTCCACCTCTTCTTCAGAGCTTTCGTCCAAATCAAGTTCAATCTGGTCTTCTGCTATTTTTTCTTTCGCCATTATTTACTCCTAGAAATGCAAAATATCTTCAGGTTCATTAATACACGCCAAGATCTCGTCATCGTTTAAAATGCGAACCTCCCCGCCATCAATCTTGAAACGAGAGCCAGCATAACGGGCAAACATCACCCAATTACCCTGCTCACACCACGGACCGGACGGAAACTTTTCCGCGTCCTTATACGCCAGAGGACCTACTTTTAGGACATAGCCAACCTGTGTAGATACTGTTTGCTCCTCAACCACTGCGTTAGGAAGGTATATCCCACCGTCAGTTTTCCCTTTGCCACGATACGGCAAGATAAGAAGACGCCAACCCGTAGGCTGCGGCATCCGTTCTAGGAGAGACCCGCCAATCTTTTCGGGGTCTAGTGCTTTATCGGTAACATCCTTGTACGCCTCAGAAAGTTTTCCAACACCCTCTGCCACGTCCGCAAGGTTTACTTGTACATCAGTCATTGCTGTGCTCCTGTTTATCTAGCAGGCCCTTGAGTTCCTGTTCCACGTGATCTAAGGCTTTTAAATTACCCATGAGCTCACGATACTGCTCCATGTTCGACACGTTGTCATAAAGTACAATGTCTTGAACACCCTGACGGCGGTCCCGAATAATACGAAAAACGGCCTCCGCTATATATATTTCATCCACTCACATATCTCCGCATTAAGTCCTATGTCTTCTTATAACATACTATGCGGAGGTTGCAAGGTCTCTCATTCGTTTTACTAAGCGTTTAGCTCGATTTGGAACCTGATCATGCCACCTTGAATCGACCATTTCGTCTGCGGCCTTATTCCAGTCACGAGCATCAACGCCAGCTTTCATGCCTTTGAACTTGGATAAGCGAGGCCGACCCATGTTAAACATCATGTTGGCTATGACGTGCTGACACTCTTCAGGCAGATCATCGAAGTCATCGTACAATACTTTGCACTCATCTATAGTCACCGCCACATCCAAGTTAAATGCTTTACGCACTCTTTCTTCCGACACCTCTGTACCAATAGGCTCACCGAACTCCGGGTCGGACTCAGTAATTAAGTGACCAATGCCGAAAGTGGGTAAGTTCAAATGATCTAAATAAATCAAATACTTACAGCCCTCGTCGTCCGCAAGTTCTACTCTTAGCTGATCTTTGTTCATAACTATTTCTTTCCAAAAAACTTGGAGGCGGCTCTAGTTCCAAAACTCGCGCTCACAATAATACCTAAAGTGTACCTGTAGTACTCTGGCATAGCTTCTAAAGCAGTAAAACCGTCTGTTACTATCTGTCTTCCCCATTCTCCACAAAAGGCCAAAATTAAGGGCACCGAGAACAAAATTGTTAGCCACTCATCCTTCCAAGAATTTGCAGAAGCATCGGCCATTTTAAGATCCCAGTCGATCTCTCCAGTAGCTTTCTTTTCCATGATAACGGCTTCGGCCTTGGCTTTAGCAACCTTTGCCCCTGCCTCGGCTTTCTTAGTCTCAACCTTTCCCTCAAGCCAAGTTGAAGCAAGACTGCTCAAGGGCCCTAAAAGTGCTTGTATCATTCTATGATCCTCACAATATAATTCGTGCCATCTGTGTTCTTTGATACCTCAACTGTCTTATTTTCACAAGAATACCGCACAGAAGTGGACTTTTTGTATAGATTACGCTCAATGGTGCGCTTGGCTTTCAAACATTTAGAAATTTTCTCATAGGCGGTATGCTCTGAGACATCTCCGCCCATGTACAAAATCAATGTTATGGTTTTAATTACCGTTGCGTCCATTTCTTAACTTCTCAATTTGGCTTTCTATGTTTGTAATTCTCTTTTCATAAAAATCTAATGTTAGCTTTTGTTGCTGGTCATGCGGGGCGCGGCCTTCATCAATCTGCTCTTGAAGCTTGGAAAGCTGCTCTGCTAGATGCTCAATCAACATATACTGTTCACTATCGGCTGGCAAAACACCCATGTCACCTCTAGGCCATTTTATGCGGAACTCTGTGTTTTGCCCTAAGTCGGCCTCCATCAATATAAATTTATTCTCCATAGTATTTAGACGTTCAATGATGCCAAAATACGCCCATGTTCCTATAGCCGCCCCTACAACCATCGCCATGAGGTTGCGTATGGGCATGGACAGTTCAGTGTTCTCATTTATCTTGGTTGCCACTACTTAGTCACAATCTTTCTTTCCAGCGCAATCTTCCGGAAAACAATGCGCCATCATCTGATAGTACTTGTTCTTGTAGGACGCTTCCCACATCTCTTCGTCAATAAGATAAAGGCATTGCGCTTCTGTCATCACTTGCTGCAATACTATCTGGTTACCAATATATTCCCATTCTGCGCCAGTGTGCCCCCACATACTTATAACCAGTAGGAAGCCCTTTTCCATCTTCAGTATAACTCCTGATCTTTACTCACTTTAACAGGTTTGCAATATGCCGTAGCCTTATGTTCTGAGGGAACTCCGCTATAATGTTGGTAATTCCCATACCTTTTGGTTACCTGAGAAGCAAAAAAATTGCAATCCGTTACTGATCTGAAGTACATGTCCCGGCTCTGAACCTCCCCGCCTAGCACCAAAACAAGCAAAAAAGCGTGTGTCACTTCCGGTTCATCCAAGCTGTGGTGCCCATATACGCCCCAACGATGCCCGCGCCAGAAATGTAAAATAAATTACTTATGTCACTAAGAGCCGCTAGCCGATCAAGGGGGATAAAAAACATTGCTAACGTAAAAGCACCCATAGCAATTAAAGTAATCCGAGCCATACGCAACTGAGCCAGATGCTTACGCAAATCACGCTCCGTTTCCCTGATCTCCTTGGCATGTTCTAACTCTTCGTCAGTTATCTCTCCATCACCGTCTAAGTCATATTTAGCGTATTCCGTATCGGATTGAAACTTTTTACTCATTTTTGAGACTCCTTTAGGACAATAGCAAATAAGATCAGCGCTCCTACGCCCACACTCAACATTATAATCCAAGCAACCACCTCAACAAATTTCTGGCGGCGCTCCCGCTGACGATATAAGGTCTCCTGACGTTTTTTACGAATTTGACCTTCCATCCGTATTAACTCATCCCACTTAGCTGCGCCCAGAGTCAAACTAATCCATTGCTGAAGCTCTTTTCTTTGAGCCTCCGCTTTCTGTTTAGCCGCAAAAGCCTCAATAGCTTCCTGCTCAACGCTCTTGCTGTTAAGAAGTTTCTTAAATATGGGAGGGTTTTTTGCTTCTTTGTTGGCCTGCTCAATGTCAGAAAGAGCGCCCATCCATCTGGATAGGTCTCCCGCCATCGACTCAAGGTCCCGGCCAATAGCAAAACCTTTTTTGAGAGTGCCAAAAGCGGCAGAAGCTGCCGCTAATGCAGATAATGGTTCCATAAATAATTCCCGTATTTATCTATGTTTGTAACGGCGTTAGCTACAACCGTTGTAGCCCCCACCTTTTATAGCAGCACCCATACCACGAACCGTCATCCGGCTCATGCTAGTCGGAACCTTTACGTCCGCTGTCTTGCCGTAAGGAATACGACCCTGATTGTCAATCTGGGCATATTCAGCAGCTTTTGGGGCCGCACCCGGCTTATTTGTTACAATTTTTACTACGCTTTTCATCTTATTGCCCTCTCTGTTTAAGCATTTCACGTTCCATAGCAGACTGGATACGCTTGTCCGTCTGCCGCTCTTGTGCCGCAAGCCGTTGCTGGAACTGATCCGCCCGCAACCGCTGGTTCTGTGCGTCCAAGTTAAGCTTCGCTTGGTCATTCTGTGCATCAGCCTGTTCAGCCTGTGCCTTAATCTGAAGCTCCTGCTCTTTAAGCTGTACCAAAGGATCAGGGCCTTGGCCCGATACCTGCTGAGACATCTGCTTGACCATCTGCATACCTTCAGCAACAAACTGTGCCGTCAAACCCTCGACTTGCAGCATTTCTTCCTCTGTCGCCGCTTCACCACCAGCCGCTTGTCGGCTCTGGATAAACTGAACAGCCGCCCGCTCTCGCGCCGCAATCCTTACATGCTCCATAATATGCTTCTGCAAAGCCATCGCAATGGCAGGCATACCAGCAACCATTGGCGTAGAACCAAAAACCATGTGCGCCATAATATGCGCCTCGTGCTCCTGCCCCTCAAACGCCTGCAACGGAACCATGTCCATCGAATCAATGTTTTCCTGTGCTGGATCCTTCGGTGTCGGCTCATCGTCCGGAATACGCTTCATAATCCGGTCCACGTCCCGTACACCAAGCGCATCGTACATGTCCCGATACACTTCATACATGTTGTGTAAATCAGGTGCAGCACCAGCCAACTGCAACTTCGTCTGAGCTAAAGCAATCCGTTGCGCCTGCGAAAATACATTCGGATCAGATACCGGAATAATGTCCACACGGTCATCAAAGTCCGTCCGCATTACAGTAGCGTCCGAACCCTCTACAGAATACGGATACTCCTGCGGTAAACTCTCACTCATCACACGAGATAAAATCTTAAATTCCTGCTTCATACCGTAATGAAGCCGCTTATGCACCGCACTCATCACACGAGAGCCTTGCTCCAACATCGCAATGGTGGTTCCAACCGCCGCACCCTGATTTCCATCGCCAACCTTCATGTCAGTAATGGTCGCGAACCGCTGACCGGCATCAACAACAAAGCCCAATAACGCAAATAACGTCTGGTCAGGACCCTTAAAGGGCAACGGCATCAGGCTGTCACGAATAGCCCCTCCGGGAGCGTCCACATCTCTGAACTCTCCGGGCTGAAGCGGGTCATCGTCGTCCCTGATCCGTAGTCCGCGGGCCTTGAAACCCGCTGGAAGATTGGACAACGTACCAGCGTCGATTAACTGCCTCAGTGCCGCCGTGGCGGTGCGTGACAAGCCGCCAATGGTGTGAATAAGACCCAAACCATAGAAACCAAAGCCCGGAAGGAACTTAAAATGCACAAAATATGCAATCTTGCGCTTCCGCTCGTCTTCCTCAAGGTAATTACGTTTAATCGACAGGATTTGACCGTTATCCTGACTAATCGTGACAACATAGGGTATTTTAATACCGGTCGGCTCACCGTCCTCATCAAGGTCCTCATACCCCTCAATGTCCAAATCAACATGACATTCCAAAATAGTGCAGTCATAATCAATCTGCGTGGGCGAAATACCGTCAATACGGTCTAATTCGTTCTCCACACTGTTCAATTCTTCTTGTGCAGGAATAACCGGAATGTCCAAATAGAACCCCGCAACCTGCTTTTTACGCAAATCGTTCAAAGACATCCGCAAAACTTGCGTGATGTTCGGACAAGTGTCCAAATCAGCCGTGTCATAAGGAACCACAAGGTGCTCGGCAGGAATAAACTTGCTTACAGCACGTCCTAACGTCTCATCATAGTAAACCTTCTTAAAAGTGCTGCCCGCCAACGGTAAATAAAACAACATCTGATCCATGTCAGGCGTATAATCATCCATTACACTCGTGACATAGTAATTCATAAACTGCCTTACGCGCTGCGACTGGGCCTGCTTCTCCCTTGTTTCGCTTCCCATAATAGCAGTTCGCACGGGGCCGCTGGCTGGCAACAACTCATTGAACGCCTGCGCCTGAAACTGCGTAGCCGCCTCGGCCAACAACGGGTGCGTAACCCCAGAAGCCCCTCTAAATGGCTGGGTCCTCTCCTCGTAGTTGAACCCAAGCAGTTCAAGACCGTTTGCATAAGCATCTTCCCAATCCTGCCTTCCCGCCTTGTTGGCATCAAACTCACCCAATAACTCACTGGCAATGCGACCAAGCTCACGCTCCGGCATCTCCTCGGCCAAGTTCACGTAAAAATCATCGCTCTCCCCGCGCTGGTCCTGCGGATCAAAATCAATCGTGACGCCACCATCTTCTTCCGGCGTCATCTCAATGTCCATGCCCTCGGCCACACCCTCAAAAGCAACGACGTTGTCGTCCATGCCGCCCGGAACCTCTAGCTCCACTTCAGCCGCCAAATCCTCCGGATCAAGCTGCGACGGAACATTCGTGTCCATCAAACCGCCAATTGGTTTACGTGCCATTCGTTATCTCCTCTACGCCTAACTTACCATAGGCCGGTGTGTTTTCATAGATCCGTGGTCAGTCGTATATGTAGCTAGTGTCAAAGTAACCGTCTTTGTCCCGCGGAAAATAAACATCTAAACCACCCTCCGGAGACTTGAAATAATGATCCGCAAAAGGCTGATCCTTTGCAGGTGTATTCTGACGATCTTCGGGTCGGTCCAAAATACGGTCAATCTGTTTAAAAACCTCGCGGTCCACGGTCCGCGCTAATTGTGCCGGAGTAGCGTTTACGCCAGCTTCCTTCAAAAGCTTAACCCCCAAAGCGTTGTTCCGTAAATCCATCTTCGTGTCTTTATATTTGGATGAACCAAAACCCGGCAACATCTCAGAAAATTCCTTAATACCCCCAGCAGTCTTCGCGGTCTCCGGGCCGTAGTCCTTCGCCATTAAAGCAGAAGCAAGAGCATGTGCCCGCGCATCCTCTAACTCACCATACGTGGGCATGTCTTGGCGCGGACGACCAGTACGCATATATTCCGGAAGATTAAAATCAGTAGCCATCATCATCTTTTGGCCCCCTGTTTCAGGATCCATGATCGCATACCCCTGAGCATCCTCCATCGGTATATTGGCAGGATAATCGTAATCCTTTACCAACTGCTCCATAAAAGTGGGATCCTGACCATAAATAGCTTGCGCCATAGGATCATCCATACGACCCGAGGTCCGCATAGCGTTGTACTGGTCAGAAGGCACCTTACCCGTGACCACATCATACATAAAACTACCTATACCCGCTTCCTCTACAGGGACTTCGCCGCCGTCCTCAAAGCCGAAAATAGAACGCATGTTCGTCCCTTGCGACAGCATTAGATTTTGATTATTCGCGTTAGAACTTCCAAGCGGCTGCATCTGATATGGATTATTTTCGTTAAATCCTACAAGCGGCTGCATCTGACTTCTATCTGGAACATTAAAATACGGAGAGTCTGGAGACATTTCTTTTTGTATGTTTGACGCATACCGCCCCGGAGGTAACGGACCGTATTGGGCTGACAGATCAGCATGAATGTTCTGATCCTGCATATCCCCCGGTTGAATAGGAGGGGGTAACAGGCCACCGCCAAGGGCGTTTTGTGGAACGGGGAACGCGAACCGTAAGTTATCTGAGCCCGTGCCACTACCGAGAAAACCTACCTGCTGCACAGGTGCCGCTGGTCGGCCCCTGCCGCCAGAACCACCGCCATATACAGCCCTATCTAAACTCTCAATCATTGCCGTAGACATTCTGCCAAGGTTTTCTAAACCACCAACGATGCCGCCGTCCTGCATCGCAATCTCCGGGGCCGACGGTCCAAAGTCACTGCCAGACCGACCCTCCGGGAAATCTTGGTACATGTCATAGTAATCAAGGCGCTGATACGCACCGTCTACAGGCGCATACTCCTCTAAAAAAGGACCCGTAAGATCCGCAGGTCGCGTTTGATCCTCCGCGTATGACGGTCCAGAAAACCCGCTATCTTGCACATATGCCGGATTATCACGAGTTAAACCAAGCGCGTCGTTCAAAGACATGTCACCCATGTCTAAATAATTTAAACTGCCCGCGGCCCCTAAATCTACTACAGAATTACCCATCAATAATAAGCCCTAACTTGTACGTTGCCATCCGACTCATCCCAGTCATCACTAGGCAACTGAACAAAATTACCCTGACGGTAACGCATCAATGCCTGTGTCATGCTGTCAACCAAATCGTCGTGCTCCCCGTTTGGAAATGCCGCCACCTCCTCTATCATCTCATCAGCAAAGACGGTGTCGGGGGCCCAAACCATACCAGACTCAAAAAGAGGCGATACAGAGTGAACTCGCGTTAGCTTATCATTTCCCTTGCTCGGCGTAAAGTTAACAACTGGAATACCCATGTTCCTTAATTCCTGCGTCAACGGCAAGCCAGAAGCCTTCGCCTCAACAATTACCGTATCAGGCTCCCAGTAATGATATTGCTCCAAAGCCTCCTTCTTTAATTCCGGAAAATCCCACCTGTCCTTCTTACTATCCAAAAGTATGAGTGCCGGAGGGCCCCCAACCTCCTCTGGACGAAACACACCCCACGTTGTAATGGCAGAATAGTCAGCCGTCTCGCGCTTACTAAACGCCGTATCATAACTCTGAATGACATACTCCAAGTTGGGAATGTTGTCCTTCTCCCACCTGTTCCACCACTCACGAGGTATAATCGCGTTCTCTTCACCCGTCGGATTCTGCTGATACTGAGCATTCCACTTGCCCGGCGGAATAGATGCTTTGACCGCGGTCAAATCTTCCAAAGACCAAAACTCCGGCCAACACGGCGTCTCATCCTCAAAAATAGCAGGAAGCTCCACAACTTCCCACTGATCTGCTAACGGATCTTTAGCCATCGCCCTCAAAAGCTGACCCGTCATATCCTTCTCAGACCACCGGGTCTGTACCAAAACAATCGACCCACCCGGCTGGAGCCTCTGCCGGGGGCCCCCTGTGTACCAATCCCACGCATCGTCAAATCCGTTCGCGGACATCGCTGTCTGCTCCGAATGCGGATCATCAATGATTACCAAGTCACCACCACGCCCGGCAAGGTTCGATCCCACGCCGACGGCATAGTACATCCCCCCAGCAGCAGTGTCCCAACGACCAGAAGCTTTACTATCAGAAGCCAGTTTAACATCCGGAAATACCTCTCTGTACTCGTCACTGTCTAAAAGATTTTTTGTCTTACGGCCAAAGTTAACCGCAAGCTCTGTTGTGTGCGTGGCCTGAATGATCTTCATTCGCGGGTTTTTGCCCATCATCCAAGCCGGAAACAAGAAGGATGCAAACTCTGACTTCGTGTGTCTAGGGGCCATGTTAATAATTAAACGCTTTAACTCGCCCTTTGCTACCCGCTCTAACTTGTCAGCAATGATTTTATGATGCCGACCAGCAATAAACTCCGGCCACATAGATTTTACAAAAGGTAAAAACGTCTCTCTGCAAGCTTCATTCTTCTCGATTTGCGCGAGTCGCAGGCGAAGCTTTAACTCCTGATCAGAAACATCCATCGGGGGACCCTTAAATTGCACAAAATATGTGCATAAATATGCACATTTATTAGTCAGTTAACAAGACTTCATATTTGCCTAATAAATAGGCAATGTTTCACGTGAAACATTCTATACCGTTTTTCACATGAATATTTGAGAGAAACATGGCCCATGCTCCCGCTAGGCACGGCGCGGGCGGCGGCGCGAAAATCTCGGATTTTTGGCGGTTTTCTGCGGTTTTTGACCCGATATTGGAAGGAACCTAGCGATTTATCACGGCCAGCGGCGGGCTGGACGCCGTCCAGATACCACGGCCAGCGGCCAATAGGCCATTGCTGGCGCATAAAAGCGCATATAGCGGGGTCTGGCGTTTTTAGG
>UEXM01001032.1_pt1 | contig 25780 bp, 36 predicted proteins | sample 1796661 | NCBI WGS metagenome assembly UEXM01 (sample SAMEA4772469, study PRJEB27181) | metagenome | reverse complement strand
TGTCTTCTGTCCAGTTCATAGTCCATCCTACAACTTTATCAAGTTGTCTTGATGATAAACTGTGAAGATCTGATGTGCCATAATAACGCTTGGAAAGTGATTCCAATCGCTTTTGTAATTTAGCTGTGCGTTTTGTTGTGTTAGCCATTGTTAGTATCTTCCTTAATGTTCTTTTATTATACACACTTACTTACCCGTTGTCAAGTATTTTGTGCTTAAATGCGTTTAAAAGGCGTCTTTTGAAGCTCGCCTCTTTAGTGTTGACTTAGGTTGTATTTCTTCTCGCTTAACAGTCTTAGTTGGTGACATCATTGCTACATTAAAGTCTGTGGTACTGAACATTTCATTTAGTTTATCACTTCTGTTAAATGCGTGTGCTGAGTTTGTAAAGGTTGATTTTAAATATTTAGGTCCAGGATAATTCATCAGTGTATTCATTGTGCGAATACCAATTGGTTTATCTTTGTATGTTATTGCATATACATACTCAGCTTTTATTATTTGTATTGCATCGTAATTTTCATCACGATGCTCTAGTATTATTGTTGGTTTAGGTCTACTCATTATTTTTTCTTAGAGTCTCTAATACTATTTAATATGCTTTCAGCACTAGGTGGATTCATATCAAGCATATTTTTTAGTTTTGATTTCATTGATGATGCTTTGGTTCTCGACATCTTTTTATATGATGTTAAGTGATCCAATAAATAATCTAGTTTTGCACCTTCATCATCCCAATCAAATTCAATATACTCATCATTACCATCTATATCGTGGCTTATGATTGCTAAATCTCTTAGCATATACATTAGGAAGTCAATAGGTTCATCTAGTGATTTTAAATCTTCTTCAATATTAAGTTTAATCAATAGTTCTCTATACTCATAATTCTCTTGGTTAATTTCTTCTGTTGTTTGTTGTTTTGCTTTGTGTGTCATAGTGTTGCATCCTCTTTATCCCAATCTTTTCTGAAATACTTTTCCATAATTGGGCTAAGTTCTCTGTCTAATTCTCGAAGTGGTTCAATAAACTTTGACAATTCTGTTGGATAAGCAGAGTTGCTTTGGCGTTCGGCATTCTGAATGGCCATACTCAAAGCGTGTTCAAAGTTTTCAAGTTGTTCTTTTTTGGTATACTTACTCATTTTCATTACGATGTCTCCTTTAGACTGTTTCAAATAGTGATTCTCTGTATGTTGGTATATGTTGATTTATATCATATACAATATAATAGTGTTTAATTAAACTTTCAGCGGTTTGTATTCTGCCTTCATCTGCAATTTCATTTGCTAGATGTTCTACTATAGCATTACTACGCATAACACTGCTTTCAAATATATGATATCTTTCATTTAGTGTTAGATGATCTGGAAGTTTTTTAGCCCATAGTGCAAATATTTGTTTTATAGTATAGCTTTTATGGTCATTACCAATTAATACTGGATTACCAGCTGAGTCTGTTAATCTTTTTGGGAATAGGCTGGGATCTTCTTTATACATACCGTGAAGTTCGCATAAAGGTTTTAGCATACGCTTTCTTTCAGCTAGGCTCTGAACAAGCTGAACACTGGGGTGTTTGCTTTTACCCTTTGCGGCTTGTATTTCGGAGTCTCTAGCCTCCATTGTTTTTAGTGTTGGATAATATTGTTGCATTATCATATCTCCTGTGTTATTGTATTTATACTCAGCTTATTAACTGGGCATTTAATATATTATACTACTATTTGTAGCAGTTGTCAAGTGTTAATAAGAGATATACTTGAAGGAGTCTTACACTGGCACAGCGTATAGATATTATATATTTGATTGGAGAATCGGCTATAATTATTTTCGCAAATCAAGTATATCACTTATTAACACTTACATATATATTTATCATCTTTGGTGAATTATGTGGTGTTTATGCTTTATTTAAGGTTCTAAAAGATATTAGCAGGACAAGGGGCTGATTACAGCTTTATGTTGTTGAACATTGAAAGGAGAGACCTATGAGTTAGGGTCGACCTGCTAATGCATTTGCTTTTAGATTGTCATCTTGTTATAATTGTAAAGGACAGTATCTCTACTGTAAACAACAGGACTTGACGGCCTTGTTGTTATAACTATTTATCATTATGTGCGTTCCAGCATTACACCAGTTTCTTTTAGAACTGTTCTTTTGTGTTCTCTTAGATATTTGTATACACTGCCTATATTAAGTCCATACTTTTCTGCTAGTTGAGTTCCGCTCATTAGATTTTCGAAATAATCATATGCCATTTTTTCTAATATATTATCTGCAGGATTTCTAGTTAAACTACCAGTTTTTTCAAAGTTGCGCCAAGCTAGTGTGTTTCCACTTACACGAATACAGTGATCTATATTGTATTCTATAGCTAGTTTATCTTCCATTGGAATTATGAAACATATACTGTTCCATAAATTTATATCTGCACGAATTATATCTATTTCTGCATCTGTGGCTACTACTATGCCTCCACCTGGTGGGAATGTTAAACAAGCTATTGTGCCAGGCACAGCATTTTTGTCTATGATCTTATTTGTGAAGTAAACTGTTTTTAGTTTGTTGTAGTGTGTGTATTGTCTAAATTTCCAAATACCTTGGGGTTTGGGTATTGTTGTATTCATTTGATCCTCTATTATACATCTGTATTGTCTGAAATATATTTCCACGCACTACCGTTATAGTATGCGGGCTTGTTGGAATCATCTGTTATGTGTATTAGGTCCCCTGTGGTCCCAGTGGGTAAACTTGTTGAAGCGTGTCCCACAGTTCTATTTAGTGTTGGCTTACCTGACAGGTCTGCGTATGCTCCGCTGAATAAAGTTGGCAGTCCACTTAGACTACTGTATGCGCCATCAAATAATGTTGGTTTGTTTAATAGATCAGCATAGTCCCCCGAACTTGCTACTGCTGCCAATCCTGTTATTTCAGCTAAATTTTGGTTTGTCCATTTACTACTTGCGGCATCGTATGCAAGGAAGTCGTTGTCTGCTGGTGATAATATTTGTGTATCACTTATATTAGCTACTGTTACTACAACAGTTGAAGTATTACCGCCTGTTATTTGTCTGATTTCATCTTGTGCTGATAAACTTATTGCACCATCTTTTACGCTGATTACACTCATTACGCTACCTCCAGGAATATACTATCATCTGCTGGATATTCCAACAGGCTTACATCTATTGTTCCGTCCGCATTCATTGTTTGTCCTACCAATCTAAATTTCTTATTTGTAAATCCGTATCTATCATATGTTACATAAACTGGGTCACCAACTTCTAAATTACTTGCACTCCAAGTGGTTTTAAATTGCATTACTGTTGCATATCTACTTAGGTCTAACTGGAACTTGGTTAGTTTATTAGCTAGTGTTTCGTTGTCGCAGAAATCAATTTGGAAACTGCTTTCGTTTACTGTGTTGTTATCTTCTGCTAGATATGTATTAGCTACAGTGATTGGTGGTTGCACACTTGTATTTGATTGATTAAATTTATCTCTATCAAAGTATGTGCCTTTCATAATATTTGATTTAGATTTTTTACTACCCAATTCAATATGCACATCACTTATGATATTATCTTTGTTGAATATATGTGTATTGCTGTCAAATGTTTCACTGCGATTAGGTCTAATTTTATATACACCATTTGTAAATGTTAGATAACACTGTCCACTACTTAACATACCTTGCATATTGCTAAACAGTGTGTTGTCTGTGTTTGTTGCACCATTAAAGGTTACACCATTGTCTATACACCATTGTCTGTATGTTCCAAAGCTGCTGGTTGCACTGCCTTTGTCTAGTGTGTTAGCTGTTAGTCCTTTACCATAGCGTGTGTTTTCAATATAGTCTGCAATACAGTTAGCAGGGTTTGTCATACGGGCTGTTTTTTGTGCATAACTTAATCCACTCCAACTTTCACTGGCATCGGCTACATTAGCTACAGGACGACCACGAACTTCTGTAATAATTGTTGGAACATTTGGAAGCAAGTCTCTGTCGTATTTGAATCTTATATACATCCATACTACACCTCGGCCTCGTCTATCACTGTCGCCATTGCTGCCACCTTTATAGAAGTCATCACTTGCCCAACTCATATCGCCTTCTGTGTTAAAGTCTGGTGATTCAAAGTATTGATCATCACTGCCTTTCCAGTATGCCATTTTAATTACACCGCTAAAGTCCTGACTAGGATCTTCATTGTTAGCTGTTACTATACCATCACTGTTTGTGCTGATTGATTTATCACTTATTTCTGATGCATACTCGGCTTGTATATCACTGTTGCTGTTTACCCATACTAGTTTGTCATTAAATCGCATACACTTAATATCTTCAATTTCGCCTTCGCCAATTGCCATAGCCATATGCAAGTATTGTGTTCCACTTAATGCTCCAGCATCGTCTGTTGTTTCAATATATACTCTGTGTGGTCCAATTCTTCGCTCACCATATATTACATACAGTGGTTGTTGCGTTGATTGTTTGTTGACCATAAAGCCTGGATCATCACGCTTTGAAGCTTGATCCATTTTGTCTTTCATTAGGAAACTGCCAACAGCTGAAATACCAAACATTAGAGCTTGTGCACCTGTTATTAGTCCTAAGCCTGTTAATCCAAACGCACCTGGACCTAGAAACAATGCTAGTCCAAATATTGCTAATGCTTTAAATACCTTACCCATTTTTATATCTCCATATGTCTACTGGTTCATCTAAACCCATAGGAAAGGCGCCAAATACGCCACCTTCTTGGATTCCGTGCCAATATCCATTGTGTCTAAACACTGCATTTGGATATGCACCACAGCTGATACCAATGTCCATTTCTTGTGCTGATTCTACAGTTCTAAAACCCATCAAATGCATTTGTTGACTTGTAGTTGTTTTCATATTACGCCAGAACTTAATTGCACTACGCACATCATTGTATTTGTTTAGCACTGTTTTATGTTTGTCTGTGTTATACATTAAGTCTGTGCATTCAAACAACAGTGTCATACAATCGTTTGTTCCCAAACGCCAAGGACTTCCGTGTTTTTGTGCTAGCCAGCTACAGTATGTTATATATTTTTTGTTTAGCATATTACTCTTTCCACTTAATATCTTTGATACTATCGTATGAGTATTCAAACAATCTATCACCATTGAAGTTGTCAGTTCCATTATAGTGTAGGGTATTACGCTGTTCATTATCGTTTGTGCGTCTACCACCTCGTCTTTCAAAGTCTACCCAGTGTGAAGTTGCTTTTAAGGCTATAACTGTATCACCAGCTTCGCTGTCAGTTACTGCAGGTGAGTCAATACGACCATCAAACAATTGTATTACTGCTGGTGTGCCGCTGTCTTGTATTAGTTTATCGTTGTCTAAATATGCTCTGTATATACGCAAAGGTTTGTCTGTGTAATGCTTATTTAGAAACTCACTTGTAAAGTTTAGTTTTATACTACTATCACCTGGATCTGGAATATCGTGAAACGGTAATCCTGCCATTGTTACTGTTATTTCTGTGATACCGAACAGTTGGCTTTCTTCAACATCGCTGAACCCAAGTATACCACCTATTGCAATATATGTATTACCATTATATGTAATATTGTTTATTGCATTAGTTAGATAGAACTTATCATCAACATCTGTTGGATCTAAGATAACTTCAAGTAATTCATATGCTTGAAGTGTTTTCTTAGTTAATGCTGCCGCAAAGTTAGGCTGTAAACTTTCGTTAAATTTGCTCATTAATCTTTTCTCTCATCAAATGTCATTTCAACACTGAAGTTATACAATCCACTGTAATCTGTTTTGTAGACAAAGTCGTCTGCATTGAGGCTAACAGTTACATATTTTGGATTATCATTAACTTCTGTGCCAATACCTATACTACTACTTATCTGAGATGGATATGCCATATTTAAAACTACTTGACCCAATCCATTTGCATTTTGTTGTAATAAACTTGTGTGTAATCCACCATTTCTATTACTATCTGCTAATTGGAAGTGTTGTCCTGCTTGTGTGGCGTTTGTTTGCTCACTTTCATAACCTTCTAAATACATTCTCTTGTCACCTGCGGCTAAAGGTCTCCATAATCTTGGACTTTGGCCAGGATGATCTGGATTATTTGGTGTGTTAAACAATATTCCGTCCATTCCAGTTGTAAATCTGTTGATAAACTGTAGTGGAAAGCGGAAAGGCACTGTTTGTCCACGCATTCCGTTGACAAAACCCAGGAATCTCGCAAAGTGTTCCTCTTTCATTGGTGGATATTCTAAATCTAAACTGTATCTTACGAATCCACTATTACGAACATACTTGATTCCACTTGCACTGTTGTTTACACTACTTGGTTGTGTTACTGTAATGTTTGCACTACGAGGTGCAATATGATCTGGCCAGTATAAACGCCCATCCAAGTGTTGGAATTTGTTAAGTTCTTCTGAGTATACATTGGTTTCGTATCCACCTGAACTAGCTATAGCTATTCCTGCCATCCAACTATCACTATCATAACTTTTATTTCCCAGATGTCTGTCATTGTTTGAAGTTATAGCTGGTGTTATCTCTGCTGGTGGTTGATACAATATATGTTGTCCACTTGATTGTTCTGGCCAAGCACTGTTTTGTGGTGTGTCTAAGTCACTTGGTAAACCTGTTGGATCATCTGGTTCGCCTGTTACATCTAATCCATTATAACTCCAAGGTAAATATCCACCATCTGTTAGTGTTACACTGTTCATATATCCATTTGAGTCTGTTGTATATGTTACAGTTGGTGCTGTATGTTTGTGTTCTAATGCAACATTTAGGCCACCTTTGGTTATAACTTGTCCTTTACCTGTTTGTAAAACTACAGGAGTTTCTTGTCCTTCTACATAGTGTGATTCTGTGTTTAAATTACCACTGCCATTTGCTCCATATTGTGCATTACCTGGCCAAAGTAGTGTAGCACTAGTGACTCTATACGGAAGTGGATCAAACCAACTGTTTCCATATACTCTACCCAAGTCTGTCATATGACTTGTGCCATATGTTAATGTGCCACTGGTTTGGTTTTCCAGGAACTTCCAATTGTATGTTTCAGCTGTGGCATTGGTTACATTAATTTGTAGACTGTAATCAAACATTCTAAATTTAAAACTTGTATCAACTACACTGCCAAATCTTATATCAGCTGCGTTTGCACTTACACTTGCACTCTGTGTATCTCGGTGCCATCTATTTGTGACACTAGCTTCACTTACATATTTTGCATATGTATGTTCTGTAGCGGTTCTGTATGGTTGTGCTGTTATCCAGAAACTGTTGTTGTTCTTTTTATGTATAAACCAAGTAATACCACATCCACCTCTTGGAGCTGCTCTGTTGCCTACCAATAGTCTAAAACTGTCAGCTCTTGTTAGGTTCAGAGGATGTCCATTGACAAAGTTTGGAAGATTTCCACTGTTTTTTGTAAACAATGCTCTACCATCTGTGTCTGCACTTACTGTATAATCGAATGTAGGACTATAGCTTAAATCATCAATTTGATTTGATTTACCTGGCATTTGATAATCACTGCCACTGTAGTTTGTGTTGACAAACGGAGTATCATATACTCCAATCCATTCTGAATCATATTCATTTAGATAGTATGTGCGTGTATCTAGCACATCGCCTACACCATCTGCATCTCGCACATCATCTGGAATTGCCATAAACGGTGCCAACCATTCATCATTTGCACTATCTTTCCAATTGGTTACGAATCCACTGTTAGCATTGTTGACTCTATTTGTGCTGGCTTTTAAACCACTGTCTCGCATAGGACTACGCATTACTTGTGGGAGTGTATCAAACAGTTCCCAACTGCTTTGGAAACCTGCACTACTACTAGGAAAGTTATTACCATACGCTCTATATGTGTATAATTGGAAAGGTGTAATAGGGTTGCTAAAACTTTGTGCTACTCCATCTGCATCATATGTGCAACTATCGTATATTTCAAATTGTGTAGCTGAGATTACTTTACAGTATTGTTGACTTTCATTTCCTCCACCTACACCTGTTGCTAAACTGTAGCTACGATTGTTTTCTGCTACATTAGTGTCAGTGTTTCTAAATGTATACATTATAGCACCATTTCGCAAGTTGTGAGCACTGCCATCGTGAACTTCAAATCTTGCTGCATCAGTTGAAGTTCTATCACTGGTAGGGTTAATTAATTTAACACCAGGAATATAATATCCTGCTACATCTACTTGAATAATTGGTTGTCGCCAAAAGTCGTGTCTGCTAACATTGGCGCCACTTTTCTTTGCATCAACATATTTGTAGAATCTACCCCAAGCTGTAGTTACATTACCGCTGCTGGCTGCTGTTGCACTAAAGTTGTTAGCTATGTAGTTTCCATCGTGTATGCTTTCCATAAACTCCAGTGCTGTCATATCAGCGCCCTGGTTGTCGTCTAAGTGGATGAAATTACTACTTGAATTGTTTGGATATGTAAATATTTTTTTCATTAGTCTATAATCCCCATCTTGCCTCGTTGTCTTTGAGCACTGTTAATCATATTTATAATTTGTTTTTTCTGCTCTAATATGAACTCAGTTCCGCTGCGACTGTCCACGGCGTTTATATTAAATTGGACTGTGGTATCTCCGCCCATTCCACCTAAATCGTTATTAGGTATTACACGCCCTGTTGTTCCTGGTAGGAATAATTCTGGACCCTGTTCCCCAATTAGGGTCGGAGACCTGGTTGATGGAGCACCACCTTGTGCCATTCCAGGTATACCAAATAAGCTTCCAATTGGACCAAGTAAACTCATTATGCCGCCTCCGCCGCCGCCCATCATACCGCCACCACTAAAGAGGCCGTTCATTAGTGGATCCATTAATTGTGTTTGTATAATCTTTTGTAGCATTTGTTCTAAGATACTGTCGAAGAAGTTTTTAAAGCTACTCATTAGCCCTTTACCTTTTACGATACTACTTGCTAAACTCTTACTTAAACTTTCACCAGCACTACGGAAGCCTGCTTCTAGTTCTTTGTTAAACTTCTGTGCATCAGTTAGGAATATATCCATACCACTCTTAGCACCTTCTAGTGCTGCTGCGAAGTCTTTGTATGATATACCTAGTTGATCTGCTAAACGCTTTTGTTCCTCTACACTTATGTTTAAGCTGTTGAATGCTGTGCGTTGATCTTTGATACCTTTGACTAAACTTTCTAATGCTGTTAGTTTAGTTGTATCATTCTGTGCTTGACCATCTGCTATTGTTTTTTCTAGCTCTGCTTGATATTTAAGTTCATCTGCTAAGAGTTGTTGTTGTTTTATTTGTTCAGCTAAAGCTATTAGTTTGGCATCTGATGCAGCATTTTGTCCATCTGCTTTTGCTGCCGCAGCCAAGGCTTGTTGTTCTGCTCGTAATCTTAGTATTTCTGCTTCTACCTGGCCGATAACACCATCCATTGCACCTTCTATTGGTTTAAATGCGTCCGTTAGGAAGGCACGGATTTCAACTTCAAGTGTTCCTGTTTTTTCTTTAAATATATCTGCAACTTTTCCAAGTCTATCTGTTGCTAATATACCTTTAGCGTCTATATCTGGAATTAGATTGGCTCCACCAGCTCTTTCAAAGCCTCTCTGCATAGCTGCACCAAAGTCTGTTTGGAAGGCATTTGCTACACTTTGAGCTGCGCCGGTTAAATCGCCGGTTAATGCTTGTTTAATTGCTGGTCCTAAACTACCAAAGCCTGCGATTAGACTTTGAACCAGTTCAGCACCCATTTCTTTGATTGCCCCAAATGCACCTTTGAAGAAGTCTGGCATATTGTATATTGTTCCTGTAATATATTCAAATGCCAAGACAAATAAGTTCATAATTAAGTTTGTTGTTTTTTTGGATAGATCCACTACAAATTGAAATGTTCTACCAAATGCAGCACCAAGGCTATCTATATCAAACCAATTCTTTATAGAGAACCATAAATTACCAAATATATCTTTGAAGAATGCGACAGCAGATTGAATATATCCGCCAATTACATTTAAGGTTGCTCGAATTGTTTCACCAACTGTGGTCATTGTGCCACCTACTTTAAGAGCTTCGTCTCTGAAGAACCATAAGCCTCCGGCAACTACTGCTGCAATAGCCGCCGCTACTGCTGTAAACGGATTTGTTAACAGTGGAAGTAAACGAACTGCCATAGTTCCTAGTCCACTAAATGCTCTACCCAGTATTGGAATTTTACCTATGGTTGTTCCTATTGATTTAGCTAGACCGCTAAAGATACCACTCAATCCTTTTGCACCAGCTATAGCACTACTCATACGAGATGCTAGTGTTCCTATGAAACTTGCTATACGCAAACCTACTAGTGTTAACACTGCTGTTTTAATAGCATCAAAGTTCTCTGCCATTAGCTTTAGACCATCTGCTGTGGCTACAATTGCTTGTCCTAGTCCACCACCTAAACTTTGTATAAGTTTATCATTGGCTGCAAGGAATGTTGTTGCTTCTTCAATTACTGCTGTTAGTTGTGGCTTAAATTTATTACCTAGTTCAACTGCACTTAATCCAACTTGGATCTTAAAGTTACTCATTGCTGTTGATAAGTTGTCTATTTTACCTTTAGTTGCTCCACCAAACTCGTCATTGATACCTTTGGTTAATGCGGCACGAATTGCTGCGGCACCTTTTGCTGTTTTACCAAACTCACTTAATTCTAATCTTGTTAGACCCAGTTGTTCTTCTAGTATACGGAATACAGGCACACCTCTATCAGCCAATCTGTTTAGATCTTCCAAGCCTAGTCCACCACTTACACTACGAGAGAATAAGTCAGTGATAGCTTGTAGCGATCCCAATTGATCAGTTGTAATAGCTGCTGTGTCTGTGAATGTTGTTAATAGCCGTTCGGTGGGTTTGATACCTGCACCAGCTAATTTGATATATGTTTCTGTTAGTTCTTCAACACCAAACTGTGTTTTAGTTGCGAACTTTTGTATGAACTTAAAGGCTTCTCCACCTTTTGTTGCACTACCTGTGACAGCGTTTAGTGTATCTTCTAAGTCTTCAAATCTTGCTGTAATACCAACGATGCTTTTTAATGCACCACCAGTTAGAGCGGCAGTTATTGCTGCCCCCACCGCTCTAAAGCTGATACCAAGTGATTTAGTTTGTTTTTCTGTTGCTTTTAGTCGCCCATTAATCTTTGCAAGTGGTCCACTTGCTTTGTCTGTTGCTTGGACGATTAAGTCATATGTTGTAGCCATCAAAGGTCTCCTCGTTATTCAGGCCCTATCTATGGACCTTTCTTTTTACTCTGTTTCCTTTGTTGGTCGGCTACGAATTCGAAGTAATGTATCCATCCTTTGAACTCTAGTGTGCCCATATTATTGAGCAAGTCCTCTACTGTCATACCCAGTTCTAATGCGAGCTTGTATGCAAACAATACATTAGAGGACTCTTTTAGTTTTTTACTGCGTCTTCGAACTCCGTTTGTTTATCATTCATTTCTGTAATAACACGAAGAATAACTTTCGGGTCTGCTACACGCATAAGTTTTAGTTTGTCTGATGGTGCAAATAAAGGTTTTCCATCTTTATCCATTGCTTTTTGAATCAGTGTTACTACCAATGCTTCGGTTGTTTTACCAGCTTGTGATAGTTCAATTACTCTTGATTCTTCTGCCATCGTTGAACTTGGTCTCCACCAAATCTTTTCGTCCCATTCAGGAACTTCTACTGGACCTTGTAGTCCATTTGCTAAAACACTTTCGAAATGTGTTTCTACTTTATCAATTAGTTTTGTCATTTTCTTAGTCTCGCTTTGTTTGTTTTTCATAGTTACCTATTATTTAGATAGTGACTTTGTGCCAACATCTTATCTATAGCTGGTTGCGTTATTGGTGCGTATCTGCTTGTTGCTCCGTTACGCATTGGAACACTTCCGTCCAATATTGCTATGTAGTGTGCTGTATTGTGTATTACATCAAGTTTATTACGACCTCTGTATTTCCAATTTGCACTTCTACGCCAACTGCTTTTTGCAACTCCTGTGTTAACTCTTGGGGTCAGTTGCTTTGCTACTGTATTTATACCATCTACAGTAGTGTTGACACTGCGTTCTGCCCACGATATTATATCTTTAAATACCGCATTAGCGGAACGCAATGTCTTAGCCATTATGCTATTTTCTTATAGTCTAGTGGTCCATTACCATCGAAGTTAACAGTGAATTGTGTTGCACCGTCAAACGATTGTGTTCTAGACACACTTGTGACAATTGCATTACCTTTGTAATACAATGCATTAGAAGCCGTTGATGATTCTGGATATAATTCAAATCCAATCTCTGCACCTGCACGGACAACAGGGTCAACTGTGTCTGTGTGGTTTAGAGCTGCATCTGAATCGTCCCAGTAACCTTCTACTGTTCCTGTGAAGCTAATAAATGTTGGTAAGACTTCTCTTGAGTTTCCAGCCGAATCCATTGATGTTACATCGATTGTTTCAGTTGTTTCTTCAAGTGAGAAGCTTGTTACATTTAGAATAGCTGTTTCGGCACCTGCGGCACCGAGTTTTACTACGCCATTAAGGCCTTTATTCGCGCTCATAGTGAGTCTCCTCTTAAATGTTTAGTATACAATAGTGTATACATTATGGTTTCGCTCTATCATAGTGATATGTTGCACTGTAAACAATTGCTCCTGTGGCATAAGGACTTGCACTATCAATTTCTCTTGTTAAAACTTCACTTACACCTGAGTTGTAACATAGTCCACCAAAGGTTCTGTCTTCTTCTAACTTGCGTTCTACAGCTTCGACAATCAAATTTCTTTGACTGTCTCTTTCATCGCCGTATACTACAATATTGATTAGAAATTGTATTGTTGCTGTTCTTACACTGTCAGTTGAGCCCATAGAATAATCTTCACGACTTTCGTCAGTGGTTTCGATTAAACAGTGTGGGAAGGAAGTTCGAGCCAACTCCTCCACTACTTTTGGTTCTCTTGTAATTGATTTGATATATCGAACTTCTTCGAGTTTTCCAACCAAATACTTTGCAATTGCTTCTCTATTACTCATCTATACACCCTATCTTGTCGATGCTCATACACTTCATCCTGACTTATACTTCCGTCATCATTGGTATCATATTCAATACCAGATGCCATTACTTCTTTGACTTCTTCAAAGTAGCGTTCTTTATAGAAAGTGATTTGTTGCATAAAGCTATCGCCGCCTCTAAAGGGTGATAGTTGAGGTAATATGTAACGATACAATGCAAGATAGATTGTGCTGTTTTTCCATTGACCAGCTGTTAGCTTGTCAGGATCAAATGTTTCGCCCACACTTACTATTCGTTTAGTGCTTCCACCTCTTGTCTTCTGAAACCAGTTGACATCGATATAACGGTTAACATCTGAGGTAGCACGAGTCAACTCATCAGTGAAATCATCAACACCATTGTCGAAGATCTCTCCTCCAACTATGCTGATTAAATCATCGTTTGTTGCATATACTGTCATTATTACCTCTCCTATTATTCTTTATGAGTTATTAGATAGTTGCATCTGATGTTAGTTTGACACCATAAACATCAATTAGTTCACCAACGCCGTATCTAGCTGTTGCTACTACGGTATCTGCTCTTAATGCAGCATTTCTTTCGATTTCGATTGAAAGATCATTTTGCATTGCAAGACCCATTGCTTCACTTGAGAATACACCACCAATTGAGTCACCTGAGCCGTCTACAGCTACATTAGATGATTCGATGATGTTAACACCAGCGATTTGACCTACTAGGCCTCTACGATATGCTTCATTACCTACATCAGTAGCTGCAACACCTGTGAAAGTGTTTGTTAGTGCTGATTTAACTGCATATACTTGCTTAGGGTGTAATACTGCAAAGTAGTCACCTGGTGCGTTGTTTGATTTTAGTTCAGCTGCTGCTTGGAAGATGTCTGCTACAGTTAATTCTGCACCTGCACCTGGTCCTTGCTCAGTTGAGAAGCCTGTGAATAGACCCATTAGATCTGCGTCCATTTTAGTCGCAATAGCTTCTCCGAACAGTTTTCCTAAATGCGAAATTACATCTGCTTCTGATGTGTCACGCATTAGGTCTGTTAAGTTAGTCATAACACCTACTTCAGCTAAAGTTAATGTTTTAGTTGTAGTTGTTACTGCGATATCGGCAGATGTTCCTGCCATTGTTGTTCCTTCTGTTAAGGCTTGTGCTGCTACGATTGGGTAGACAGGAACCTGAACAGATTTACCTGAGTTCATTGGGACTGCGAAGTTTTTAACTAAGCCACGCATTACTGATCTCTCGTTCGCTGTGAATAAAGCTTCTTGAACGATTGGAGAAATCAAAGACGCCAATGTTGTTGTTGTTGAGTTTGCCATTAGATTATCCTCTTATATAGTTTAATGTTTATGCAATTCCCGCCTTCTTGCGGTATTCTGCATATATTTTACGATCCTCTGGTTTTTTCATATCCAAAGATTCGATTTTAACCTCTCCGGAGGCCGATTTACCTTTATTTGCACCAGTTCCAGCTCCGCTAGGACCTGCACTACGCAAATAACTGTTTGCGGTGATAAATTCTTTTACTGCTTCGTCAACACTTACTGGTTCAGCTGTTTCTGTATTATAACGCACATTGCCTGCATCGTCTAACACCTCTACTGCACCCGAATCGCCAAGTTTAACTTGGTTTTTCATTAAGTTAGTAATATGAGTAGGGTTTACTGCTTTATGTCGACTTGCTGCTTCTAAAAGAGCTCCGTCTACTTTTGTTTTATGCAATTCACCTTGTAAGCCTTTCAGCTTAGTATCATATTCTGACTTTTGTTTCTGAAGCAACTCTTCGAATTGCTCACGCTTGATCATATTAGCCTTTTCAGCTTCAGCTTGTTGAGCCTTCAAGTTTTGATACTCTGTCATATCAACACCTTCATACTTCTTTTCAACTTGCTTTAGTCTATTTTGGATTATACGATCCACATCCTCTTGTGAGAATGCCTTTTCAGCCTGGTTCATTGTTGTATCCACTTCATTTACAGAGCCAGTCTCTGTGTTTTCAGTTGCTTTAGCGATGTTTTCTTGTTCGTCCATCTTAAACGGTTCTCCTTTGCAAGGATATTAATTTACGCAATATAGTTCTGGGGGTTTCATAACCCTATACTGCACACAGTATTATTTATCCCAGACAGATTATTCTGTTTCTGGTGTAATAATGTTGTTCTTCATATGGTCTTCTGCAATCTGCTCTTGAACTAGTTGCAGATCTCTTTCATCGTCGATCATCATTGCTGCGATCTCGTTATGAATATGATGCACGAAGCCATCGTGTGGAACAGCCGAGATTGCCTTGCTATACAATTCTAGGTCGCTGTGTTTGTCTCTAAGGTCGAAGCTTTTTTCATAGTGTATATGAAAGTCTTCTTCTTGATCAACTGTTTGCCAGTTAAACCAATCATTCCATAGTTTTCTTTCCGCAATTTCCAACATACTTGCTCTATCGGCTAGTTTAGCGTTTAGAAGTTGTTTAGTTGTAGCCAATGCAACACCACTCATCGGTGATCCTGTTTTAGCTTTTACGGCTTTCAAGTGTGTAATACTATCAATAGCTTCTACATCTAGTTCGATGCTTTTAATAATGCCATCAATACTTGCACCTGTTGGTTGGAGTAGGTAAGGTTGAATTTGTGTGTTTTCGTCTACATATATAATAGCACCTGACCCACCGTTAATTTCTGCACTAGGTTCTGCTACAATACTAGGGTGTGAACTCAATCTAATATTTGAATATAATTCACTTAGTTTATTGTAGATACTACGCATAATATCACACACATCACCAATATCACTTGTTCCTATACCTTTATGGAAACTGCGTGTATCCATAACACTGTGGAACGGAATATATCCAATAGGATTAGCATATTCATACGCTTCTAGTATTTCACCATATTCATATGCAATAGCATCCTTTTGTTGTTCGTGTTTGGTAATTGTAGTGTTAGTAGTGTGTATAGCTTTCTTACTTACTGTATATCTTGTTATTGTATCTTGTGTCCAACATACTATTACATCGTGATCAGCTTGTCTATCTTCTATGATCTTGATATAACTTAATGTTTTTGCACCATTTGGTTGGCGACTATAGCTCCAGTCTGTTACCGCTGTAGGGTCGAGAGCAATACCATAAGCTCTTATGTCTAATGCCTCTTCTTGTGCGGCTGTTTCAACTGTGTATGCTGGTCGATCACATCCAACCCAGCAATTTCCATAAATTGAAACCATATCGTTTACTTCACGCATAAACTGGTTCATTCCAGTTCCATCTAAGTCTACATCTGTGACAAAACGCATTGCGAAATCATTGTCTACTAAGTTGCCCAGGGTTCGTGTTGGTAAGTTTCTAAATATGAAACTACGATATGTGTCTACAACCACTTTAGCGTGATTGTGTAGTGCTGTATCAAGGAGTCGTTGTCTATATTGATCGCCGGGTCCTTGATCCTCGCCAATGTATTTTCTTAGGAACGCTCCATCTCTATACTCTTCTGCACCCATATAAGATCGCATATAGTAATCCCATCTGTATAGGTATTCGGCATAGCCTGGATGAACCTGATTAATTTGTTCTATTGTTAACATATGTTTTTCCTCTGATAGAGTGTTTTGTCTGTCCATTTTTTACGACATAGACTATTGTCACCCGATTAAACCTGATCGGTTCAGTATATACTTACTTTATTTATCCAATTAAATTCTGACAGAAAAAAGCCCAACACTAGGGGGCTAATGCTGGGCTGAGTTTTTAACTTAACTTTAACTTCGTTATAGTAATTGTGGGCTGCACTCGCAACCCTAGAGTTAACACTCGTTAACCCTACAGGAGAAATTAAAACAACCTGATTCCTAGTTCTAGTTGCTTCAATTGTATTTATTATAGCATTGTTTATATTGTTTGTCAACCTAAAACGCTCCAAATACTTTTGGTTTATTAAATGTATCTCTTGTGTCTCTGATAGCATAGTTATAGTCTACGACATATGCTAAACAGTCGGTGGCGTGGTCAGTTCCACTGTCTTTGTCTGGTATCATTGTGTTGGCTTTATAACTGTGTCTACTTACACTATCAATTGTTGTTTTACATTTGGGATCGAAGAACAGTCTGCTTTCACCTTGTGCATTTAGTAGCATACTGTTTACTACAGCGTTTCTATCTTTTACTTTAGGGTGAGCTTTTTTGCTACGAACTTCTAGTCCATACTCTCGCAATATGTCGTGATCACTACGCCCACGGCTTGCTGTTTTTCTTGCACTACCTGCCGGATCAGGGAACACTGTTATTCTGTGTCCACCATATCGTCTTACTATTTCTTCTGCTAGTTCGTGTGTATTACTATTAGGTATAATTATTTCATCAAAGATATGGAAGCCAGCTTTGGTTGGAGTTCCTATTACTGCACTCATAGGTTCTATATTGAAATCAGCGCCTATCCAAATCTGATTTGGTCTATCTGTGAACGGTTTTATATTGTTAGCTTTATCGAATGCATAGTATACTAGTCTTGATCCACTTGTAAAGTCAGCTAGATACTCAGCTTGGAATGTTTTTAGATCTAAATCTCTTTTAGCAGCTTCTATTTCTACAGCTGGAACCTGACCTCCGTCGAGAGTTGTATATTGGAAACTACTCCAGTCTTCCAAGTGATCACACTGCATATACAAGTCATATACCCAGTTACTTTGCGATATAGGAGTTGTGATGAATAAAGCCCCTCCGCCAGTGTCAGATAGTGTGGGTCTGATTACTTGGCTAAAAACTTCTGGAGGCATATAGGCGCACTCGTCTAATACTGCGAAATGACACTGTATACCTCTTATAGAATCAGCTGATTCGGCACTGCGAAGTTCAATTAGTGTATTATTAACTAGTCTTATACTAAGCTCACTTTCGTTAATTTTTTTAATCCATCTTCTTGCACCCAATTCATCTTTCAGGTCTTGCCATATAATACTTTTTGCTTGACGATAATTAGGTGCCAAGTATAGTATACGCCTATTAGGAAACCTTGCTGCACGAGCTATTTCCCATTTACTTAAATGTGTTTTTCCAAATCTACGCCCACACACAGCTAGCCGGAAGCGATTTTGAGAATCAAATATAGTTTTTTGTGGATTAGTCAGCGGCAAGGTTGAATACCTCTGTTAAATTATCATCAACTTCGCTTTGCAACGCTGTATCATATATATCATCCCACAGTGTTCCATCTTGTCTAGTTGCTTTAAGGCCTGTTAGCTCTTGCCATCTCTCGATTATTACATCTATATACTTTGTTTCGAACTCTATACAACGAGCTACTCTATTTGTTTTTTCACACGCTATCAGTGTGCTTCCACTACCGCTAAATCCATCATACACTATATCACCTCGTTTGGTGCTGTTAAGCAAGTGATATGATATCAATTTTGGTGGTTTAACTGTAGGGTGCATCTTAGCTGATTCTTTAGCTGGAAGTTTTTTAATCTCTTGATAGTTAGTATGATTGTGTTTAATAATTTTTATCAGTTGTTCTTTGGTTAGGTTATCCAGTTCTTCACTTGTGTGTGCATTGTGTTGCATACGCTCTGCATACCATCTGTGTGCTTCACCCTTTTGCCATCCGTATAGTATAGGTTCATATATCTTACAGTAATCACTTGTAAAGGTGCTGTGTAGGTCTTTTTTCCATATTAAAGTATCGCTTATATGCACATTGTTTGCTATTAATATTTGCTTGAATTGATGATTGAATTTTTGGTCGTGACACCAATATATTGCTCCACCTTTGTTCCAGTATGGAAGTATTGCACTCATATGTTTAGTTAACAGTTCGTCTAGTTGTTCTTCGTTTAGATCATCGTTTTCAATATCGTTTTTTGCACTCCAATCTTTAGCAAACTTATCACCATATACTATTGCCATTGGAGTTTTGTATTCTACACCGTATGGTGGATCTTCCCATATGATTTCAGCACGATCTTCACCCATTAATAGTTTTACTGTTTCTGCATCACTGCTATCACCACATACAAGTTTATGATCACCCAGCGTATATACATCACCCCACTGTGCTCTTGGAACTTTAGTGCGTAGAGCACTTAGATCACTTAGATCATCTTTTTCTGGTTCAGTTAACCATTTGTTTAGTTCACTTTCGCTGAAGCCTGTTTCGAAACTAAGGTCTTGTATACTACTGTCTGGTAATAGTTCTTTAAGTTCTTCTACCAATAGACCTTCATCCCAGAATGTTTTCTCTCCACTTTTATTATCCATAATACGGTAAGTTCGGATTTGTTCTTCTGTTAGTTCGTCTGCTACTGTGACTGGAACTTCTGCTAGACCTAGTTTTTTACTGGCTTGATATCTTGTGTGTCCTACTATGATAACACCGTCTGTATCAACTACTATAGGCTGTTGGAATCCATACTGTTGTATACTTTCCGCTACTATATCAACACCTTTATTGATCTTTCGTGGATTGTTTTCGTATGGAATTATTTCGTTAAGTTTCTTATACGATATTTTCATTTGGGGGTTCCTTGTGCGTTTAGAATAGATATGTTTTACACGCCCATATAATTAGGGCTACATCTAAGATAAAGATATTCCAATACGCTAGTGCGAAGAATGTATTTGCTATCTTAATATGTTTTTCTTGTTCTATTTGAAGCTCTTCTGCTCTTGTTAATCCTGTTCTCATTTTTTATCTCCTTTGTTGTTATTGCTACTGCCATTTACATACAGTCCAAACCAAGCCGCACCAGCACCAATCATTGTGCTTGTAAACGCTGCTTGAGCATTGTTTGGATCTTCTAGTCCCATAAACCAATTGATCACCAGATAGAAGCTGATCATATATGTTAGTATCAACAGTCTTGGTATTATACGCCAAGCATTTAGTTGATCTGGGGTCATTTACTTTTCTTCCTTATACTCATTTTAGTATTCTTACCTCGCCTTTTATAACTGGCTTGAACTGCTCTCATTCCAGCATTAAAGCTACTGCTACTACGAGTTAGTGTGCGGCCACCTGCACGGGCATATCTGGCTCCTGCATAGTGACCACCGCAATCTGTTTTACAAGTTGATCCTCTGTAGGATGCCATTACACTGCTGCAGGCATCACTGGATACATCCAGTTATATACTACTAGACCAATTAGGATTGCACCCACTAGCCATAGTTTCTTTGACTTTAGTTTAGCTTTCCATTTATTCTTAATTACTTTTGATTTTTTCATATTCTTACTCCTATATTATTTAGACCGTTTATAGCCTTTTTTCTTAGGGGTTTTCTTCATTTTCTTTTTGCTTTTGTAAGCCATCGTTATACTCCTATTCCAGTTTTAACCATACTCATTACAACACTTACTACAAGTAGGCCTAATACCCACCATAGCCTGTTGTCAATTTTTTCTATATGTTTGGTTTGCCTCTCCATATCCTTTTCGATATGATGGAGATGATTTCCACGAATGTCTTTTATATCTTCTTTAATGCTACGAATATCTGCAGTGTTCTTATCAGTAATTTCTGACCACTGTTGTTTTTCTCTTGCCATTTCTTTTTACTCCGCTTTAAACTTTGGTTTATAAGCGGGTTTCTTAGGCTTGTCTGCCTTAGGTTTTTCACCACACTTGCAATCTTCTAAGTGTTTGATTAAATCAGCTTTAATCTGTGCCTTAATGTTTGAGTCGTTTATTGCTCTTTTAAATAGTTCCATAGTATGGTTTCCTTATAGTTTATACAGTGTATTTATTCACTTTCATTTTCCCAAGGTAGCACAGTTTCACTCTCGCTGCTTACTGGATTATCACTCATACCCAATACATTCTTCGAAAGATAAATCTGCATTACTGCGTGATCATTTTCTAATGCATTGCGCCACATAGCCCTACGCAACTTGATATTGCCTTGTGCTTGTCCTTTGTTGATTATCTCGGCATAATTACGCTTTAGTGTATCAACACTACAGTCCATTACATAAGATATTTCCTTCCAGTTACAGTGTAGCTCAGCCAATCGTAATAGCATATCTTTATCCAATTCGATCTTTTTGCGCCCTGCTCCTTTGGGATTTTTTGCTGTCTTTTCTGACATATTGTTCCTCCTTTATACACGGATGTGTATTGGGGTGCTGTTACACACCCCATTAGTTAATTAGTTTAACTTGCTGTTGTTGTTGGACTGTGCATTAGTTTCCATCCTGCACCATCGTAGAATACCATACAATTACCACCTGAAACACTTGATTCGTCTGTTACATATGCCATTGCACCTTCATCTAAATCTGTTGGTAAATTACCTACAGTGAATACTTTCATTTGCATTGGAACACCAAGTTTTACTTTGTCTTCATCAACTTCAAAGATATTATTGTCATTGTGATCGTTTACACGAACTGTTCCATTAGCATCTTGTAGGTTAATTTCTGCATCACCTTCTGTGTATAGATCAGCCAATAGTTCAGTTCGCATTTCAATAGTTAAGTGGTTTTTATCAAACCAGAAAGCATTTTGTCTTGTATAACTGCTGTGTCCATTATCATATACGAAGAAATGCATTTGGTGTGTATCATCATTGTGTTTGGCATAACCTGCAATACCACCTGGATAAATGTTTGTTGCAGCGCCGTTGCTGTTTCCACTGTCACTACGAATTTCCCAATCCATAGTAGCACCACGAGCATCAAATCCAGTTGTTAATGCACCATCTGATCCCAAGTATCTTACCATTGTTAAGGCACTTACTGCACCAGGAATACTATCGTTGTCATATATCATAAAGTTACTTGTGCCATAACTTGTGCTGTTAGCATTGATACCTGATGTAAAGATACCTCTGTAAGCATCAATATTACCATCTGCATCCAAGCTGGTAAACTTACCTGTAGCTCGTGTTGTTTCACCAATACGACCATCTACATCACCAGTATAACTTGCAATAGCACTGCTAGTATCTAGCACTACACCGTTTGTGTTGGTTGATTTTACATCACCTCGCACATCACCCAATACATCACCAGTTAAGTTACCACTCAAGTTAAAACTTGCATTGTTTACTGTAGCACCATTTAGGTCTACTGTTCCAGTAAAGCTACTACTGCCTGTGCTGGCAATATCTGCATTTAGTGTGCCTTGGGTTACACCACCAAAGTCACCAGTTTCAGTACCAGTTGATGTTGTTGTTCCAAGTGTCCATCTATCTGCACTTTCATCCCAGAATATAGCTGCATTATCACCAGTTGATCCACGCTCTACAATAAAACCTGCATCATTGGCATTACTAGCTGCACCTCTGTTAAGTTCAATTACTTTATCACTTACACTAAGGTTAGTTGTATCAATAGTTGTAGTTGATCCATTAACATCCAAATTACCGTTAATTGTCATTGTTCCTGTGTCTACTATAACTTGGTTTGAACTGCCTGTTGTTAGTGTAATGTTGCCTGCACCTGTATCAACTTCAAAGTTTTGTCCGCCTTGTTCCCATAATACATCAGTATCTGAATCAATTTCGATTCTACTGTTTGCATTTTGAACTCTAAAGTTGCTTAGATATAAATCACTCCAAGTTTTAGAAGTTGATCCCAATGCGTGGGAGCCAGTAGTATCTGGTTTTGGTGCGACATCTATATTGTCGTAATCGTTTGTTACAGCTATGGTCACTTCGTTAGTGCCTTCTGATACTGTAATGTTTGTGCCGCCTGTAATACCTTTTAGTGGAGTATTGACTCCAACTTTAGTATTAACTAAGCCAGCTGTTCCGCCTGCTTTACTATTTGTATTGGCTTCACCAGCCTCTGCAATAGTTAGTGTAAGGCTGTCTGTGTTTAAGTTAATTGCTGTCATCTTGTTGCCTCCGGTTTAACAGATATTGTTCCTTCAAGTATTCTTAAAGTTTTTTGTGGATACAACGGATCACCCAGTGTCATTTCCAAGTCATATACTTGGTTGCCTGGTATTAGATTCTTCGTTGTAGCCGAGCCTTGACTTAGGCGTATTAGACCAGCTGTAGCATTTAATGTTGTTACATCAATGTTTGTAGCTGGTGCAAGGTCGTGTCTTGGTCGCATCATACAAGCAAATGTTGTTAAACTTAGGTCGGCGGGATTTGCACCGCTTCCACTGTCATTTTTAATTGTAAGATCTAATTGCCAATCACTGCCTTGATCAATTGTTATATTGTATGTTGGTGCTGGCATTATGCATCCTCCCAAGGTTTGTTAGCATCCAGATATGTTTGTATATCGGGATTTAATGTGTATTCTTCCGCTCCAGAATCTACTTGAGCGTGATAATCATTTCTTATTAGCGTTATTACTGTTGTTACCCATTCAGCGTGTTCGCCAAACAATGCTGCATTTGTTTGCATCTCTTGTGATGCATATTCTAATATTTTGTTTCTTACTATAGTTTTATCCAACATTGCCCACTCCATTTAATATTTTGGGAACTGTAAATGTTCCTATTACTGTTTGTTCACCGCCGAATGCACCTGTGTCACTGCCACTTACTCGCAAACTTCCATATATATAAGACGCTTGTGAACCATTATTAAATCGCATACTTTTAACTGTGGTTGTGCTGCCCATATCTAAATCAATATGGTCTGTAGCACTGTTGCCTGATAAGTTCCAATAGAAAGTTGTGACATCGTTGCTATCAAATACTTTCCAATAGTCATATACATTATTATCAAAGCTACCTTGACCACTTGCTACATAAGGACTTGGCGCAGTATTACTGGTCATACTTGGAGGATACTGGGTTCCACTTTGTCCAGGATCGCTGAAGAATCTTATGCCTGGTATCATTATCAATGTTCCATCAATATCACCATCAAATCCATCTATACGCCAATATCTGAAACTTATTGCACTTAGTGTAAAGCTGGTTGTTACTACTACACTGGCTGCATTACCAAAGTCTTGCACTGTTGTTTCCAGTGTAAAGTTTCCAGGTGTTAAACTGCTATTTGCAAATTCAAATACACCCGATCCGTTGTGAGTGATATCATCTTGTGTAAGCACTACAATTCCACTTGAGTTTTTTATATCAAACTTAAAGTTTGGTAGCGTGTATCCTGCATAGTTAGTTACTGTAAACTGTGATGGACCCAATTGTTTCTGATCAGTGGCCATACTTATTACAGGTGTTACACCAGCTGTTTGAGCACCTTGGTCAATGTTTTGCCAACGCCCTGCAACACTGTTGTAGCCAATAACTTGACTGGCTTGTAAATTGTTTAGGTCTACATCAGCTAATTGTCCTAGTTCTATGGTGGATAGTTCTAAGATTGTTATATTTGCTGTTAAATCATCTGTTACAGTGATTCTTTGATTTTCATCATCAACTCCATATACAGTGTAATTACTCATCGTGTCATACCTGCTGTAATTGTTGCTAACCCTTGTAATATACGACTTTTGCTTCCACCAGCATCTGTCATTACTACATCATATTGATAATCTCCACTTTTAAGACCAGCTGTTACACTGTCACTTAGTTGTAAACGAAACTTACCATCTGTGTTAGAAACTGTGCTACAAGTAAAGTCTGCAGCACTGGTTGTATTTTGGGCTCGTTCTCGTAAACTTGCCGCGAAACTGTATCCTGTTATATCTAAAGCTGAAGCACCTGACTTTATCTGAAAGGTTCTATCAAAGTCAGCATAAGCTTCAATTGTTATATTATATATTCCTGCTGCCATATTTTTGTTCTCCTACTGGACTCGTGGTTTATTGTTATTTATCTCGATAAATATTGTTAGGATCGCTTTGGATCTCGGGCTAAGGGGGTTTAGCTCTGGGAGCTCGGACAAGGCTGTTTTGAGCTCCCTTTTACTATTACCCATCAAATGCGGTTGTCCATCGATCTTTTACGCTTCCATCCATAAACTTTTCAAACACTACTGGTTCTGGTCCTACTTCGCGACTATGCACTACTCTATATCCTACCCAACTATCACCAGCACTTAATCTTGCCATAAACGCAACTTGCAATAGATGATCTAAGTCGTTGTCTAGTGTTTTTTCGGTATGTCTGAAACACACAGGATCGTCGCCTTCTATCCAATATGTTTCTAGTCTATACATTGTTATTTCCCTTGCTTACCAATTTTCTATGAATCTTTTTTTGCACCAATACATTTTTACGAGCTACAGGTATTCTTGTAAGCCCATTTGCATCTTTTAATTTATCCAACATCGCGTGAACTCTGGCCTTTTCCGCACGAAACGCCAGTTGCTTTTTGTTTACTATTACATATATCTTCCACGCATTGGCTTTGGTTAGCCTTTTGTATGTGCTACGATGGAATCTATTGCTTATTGTATATACCAGCCGTTGTTGATCCTGATCGCATCTTGTTGATACTGTTTTTTTAGCATACAACAGCCAATTGCTTATTTCATCATATGTTTTATGACTAGCATTGACTTTGGTCCACCACCTGTTAAATCTCTTGGTGTAAACATTCTTATTACTCATTGGGTTGCTCCTTTAGTGTCTTGTATTAGTATTTATCAAAAGGAGATCGTTCAAATATGAGGGTATTTGGCGGGTGCTTGACGCTCTATCTGAGTTCGGCCATTGTCTCTGTGGGTTGATTAACACTCATACATATCTGTCTTTACAGACAGACAAGATCAAACAACACCAAGTTCGTTATCACTCACTTGTTGCTTGTTTTTCTCTTGGATTTAATATCTTCTGT
>UEXM01001029.1_pt1 | contig 25787 bp, 6 predicted proteins | sample 1796661 | NCBI WGS metagenome assembly UEXM01 (sample SAMEA4772469, study PRJEB27181) | metagenome | reverse complement strand
ATTATAATCTTTTAGTTTTAAATCTTTCCTGAGTATTAAAGAATTAGAAAAATCAGTAATCGAATTAGGTTCTCTCTCGATACGATAAATTTCTAAATAGCGTGCTTGTGAGGCCGATGGAAGTTTTATCAGATCTTGTTCAGTTAAATTCTTTGAGTTAAGATAATTGTATTTAAGGCGCGCCTCAGCAGCATTGAGTACTGTCGGATAAGATATCGGAATAGGAGCATCCTTATTGATATAGAAGCCTATTATCTGTGAATCATCCATTCTTTGGTATGGAGTCACATCAGGAGAATGGGGAGGGTTGTCAATCACCATTAACTCTTTAGTAGCATAAGGAAGCTCTATCAATTTATAGGATGGCTCGATTTCTATATTAAAATCTGCTAGGTAACGCTGCGGGCTACGAACTTGTGCAGTTGTGGCTGCTTGATTTAATCCAACTCCGTCGGCGTTCGAAATCAAGCTGACTGCAAGATTTTGGGAGTTTAATTCTACTAGCGCTGGAACAGCTGTGCCGGTCTGCGGATCACGAAACTCTAGACAATTCTGAACTTCGGCGGTAGTATATGGAGTTAGTGAGAGATCCTCTGTTAGAATTGAGTACGTTGTATCTGAAATGATGTTGTTTGCTATTAGATTTGTTACCCTTAAATCACTATAGCGATATTTATAACCCTTTACAAGTTTATATTCATATACATTATATCTGTATGTTTGACCCGACAATACCTGCGAATCATAATATTCTAAATTTAAACCTAGGCTGTTGTTGTTGGTGAAATAAACATTTTGAAGCACCGTCTCCGCGACAGTGCCATTTGGTAGTGTCTGTCGACCAATTTTCTCTATTCGGTATGCTAATGTTTCACTTCCTGGCGATGTGTCCGTGAATATATCGTTGCCATGTCGCTGGCTGTTGACGTCAACGGCCATCCCGCCTCCTGACGGATCAATTTCGTATCTCAATCCCTCGGAGGTAGTTTCAACTTCGGAAGCCGCAAGTGTCCATAATTTCAAGGACATAAATTCGTTAGCTGCGATTGGCGCTTCCCAGTCGCGGCCGCCTGTTTGATTTAGATCGCTGTAAAACGGTGTATTGTTTAATTCGTGGATAACAGTTTTCAAAAATTTCATAGCAGGCATCGAATGACTAAATCTATAGGCGCCATTTTGATTAAGTAAGCCAAGGGCGTTGGGAGTGTGACTTGGTTCTAAATAAAACTGGTCGACATTAGACGGCTCATACCCTGTTTTTGCAGCATTTAAAATCATCTTAAGAAAATCTATGCTCTTGTGGGACTCGGGTGCTAAAGTCGTGACTGTATCTAAATTGCCCAGTTCGTTAACTTTTTGCATGGTAGTGCTGGCTACTGTCTCGTGTTGTCGAATATTGACGCCCGTTTCAAACTCTTTCCTCAACAAACTCAAAAACAAATCTTCATAGTCCAGTGTTTGGATTGCTGTCGCAATGCGCTGACCTGGATTTCTCGGTATTGATAATGACACATACATTGGCAATCGATCTAAAACGTTATCACGCATGTGTGGGCCGGTGTAATGCCTCTTTATAGTTTCATCTGTAAACATTAGATTTCGAAACTTAGTTGTGACGTAATTAGCCGTTTCTTCTTTGACAGAATTATGCACGAAAGTACCAGTCAAAAAATCTCTTAGGTTTTTTGTCTTGTCAAAATATTGTCCAGGTAATCCTTGTTCAAGATATGAACCCATAGATGTCTCGTCAATAGTATACGGAGGCAAGTATGGTGTCGAGGCGCCCTTCATCAAATTAACAACTTGGCCAGAATCCAAATTAAGGCAAGCATAATCCATTAATTCAGGGCCCATAATATTGTAGAGGTCTGCTGATGAACCTGCTGCGGCCTCTTGGCGAATACTATCTAAAATATATGCATTTGGTAACAACAATGGAGTAGGCAGAGTGTTTGCTTTTGATTCATATTCTCGATAATGGTGTTTGTATGTGCTTTGTATATTATAAGAAGATAAACCAATATAATTTACTGGGTATAAGTTTTTCGCTTCTAGTAGAGAATATGGCGCCTGGGTTGTATAGTTGTATACGTCATAAGTTGATAGAGAGACAACTCCTGGATACGAAGAAGTGAAAAAAGTTCCTCCTTGTAGGTATGTCTTCCAGTGTTTATCATCGTGAAACTTTTCTTTCATGCCGACAAGCCTAATTGGTACTTTTAGGCTAACGACCAAAGATTCAGAACTCACAGTACCTCTAGTTTTCGCCAATACCTCAAACATATCAGAATTAGGATTTGGCTTTGAGTTATTAGTTTTGGTTACGATATTATGAAGATTGTAATAGTTGGATGGAAACAGCAGGACATCGGACAATTTAGTTAATTGATAGGGATGGCTAATAGCTTCCGGCGAGAGTGGAAAATTTAAACTAACAGTGTCAACATTGTTTATTGTATACCGGTGAGGCTCCCAATACATTCCAATAGCAGTGCGGAATTTATCTGAAGAGCCAGTTAAAATATTAGAATCTAGGTAATTTATTGTTATTGATGTGTTATTATTCATTTTGGTCCAATGGTCTATTAATATTGAGTACTGTAGCCTGTAAATCCTTGTACTGTCGGCGCCTGTTCGCGCTCTTGGGTATCTGTTACGCTACTGACAGCATCCATTCTAACTGTTTCTATATCTTCATCGCTCGTAATAGAAATTAAATCGTTGTAAAATAGGGTTTTATAGTTTTGTATCTTATGTCCAGCAGGAGTTCTAGCGGTGTATGTCGCAACCAGTTCAACTCCTAAATTATAAAAAACTTCACCTATTCTATCAGCTATTGAAACTCCGGTGGGAAGTGAGCCATATTTTGCCTCTAAGCCGATCATTTCATCGTTGGAATATTGGACTTGGGAGGTCGAAACGAGCGGGTTACTTCCCAGTTGAGCCATAATATTTGGAGGAAACACCCCGGCGCTGTCGAGTGGTGTAAACAAAGTTATATTACCAAGGTCATGATCTGTCTCTAATCCTACTGGGTATTGTTCATTTCCATCAAATCTTTCTACATAAATACCCATTGTTCCTGGTGAAAAATTGTCCAACATATCTGTATCTGGTGTTGATAGTTGGTCGGGCAGTGTCTCGTGTGTCGCGACGCTTATCGTAGTACCTGGTATAAAAAAGGTACCAGCGGGGCTAATCTGATTGCCACCCCATACATACTCTGTCATTACAGCGGTCGGACCAGTGTTGATTAATCCGTTTGTGTCGCGCATGCTATCGGTAATGGTATACAATATGCTATCGGTGCGAGGCGTAATGGTTGAGGCGGGAATCGCGGTGTACGACGTCGTCGTTTCGCCGATATCATAGTCAGAGCTTGGATCTTCTTCATATTCTATCATGTCAGTATCCCATGCTCTGATAAGGAGCTTTGTTTTTAGACCAAATTCTAAGCGGCGGTGCTGCGCTTGGACCACTATAACGTTTAAGATTGCTAACCACCAGCTGCGTCAAGTCCGGGCGTCGTATTTCTATGTGTTTTTTTATTTTCCGATATTCAGATCTGGATATCTTGGTAGCGGCAGAGAACAGTGGATCGTTTTTATTTTTAAAAATCTCGCTAGCTTTCAAAGGTGTTCGAATTACATTCCTATAAGCTTCGATATCCAAAATTACCGGATTTTGCACTATTCGTGGTGTTGATTGATCTTTGACTAATGAAAACGTTTTTTTATTAATTTTTGTCGATGTGCTGAGTGAAATTCCTGCTGAATGTAGCAGGTCCAATGAACGCTGTTTGGTGTCAGCTTGTGATAACGTTGGCGATTTCTTTATATATCCAGCAGTCTCTAATGTTGTATGGAGTATATGAATCATTTCGTCTTTTTGGGCTCTCTGAACCCGGCGGCCGTCTACGAGCTTTTGTCGGCGATCGGAGCGAATATTCATGCGCTTGGTTACGTTGTTTACTTTATTTGCTTTTAGTGTGCGTCTCATGTGATAGGTTCCTCTTTCTTTATTAATTAGATATTAATATAATTTAATTTTCAAACATTTTGACTCAAATTGTCTCGGTGTTTATAAATTCAATCGATAAACCATCAAACGCGACCACTCGGTCGGCGTCGAAGTCCCAGCCGTGCATATAGTCATAGTTATACAAACCTGCATTCGTGATTTGGCTGCTATGTAACTGTACTACCGGCGCATGTCCGCGGAAGAAAAATTGTTCAGCAGATGGATCGGTGCTGGTACCCTCACTGCTCATATAGGGGTCGATTTTTCCACTTGCTCGAGTCTCGGTGGGTCGGAAAGCTTCTGAACTATTAAATGCTTTAGCAATACCATCGCCTGTGAAGCTCGGTGACGGATTAAAATCCCCTGTAGTGGACCAAGTGGCCAAAGAAATACCGGTGCCATCAAAAATAATATTAGTAGCGAGATAAGGCAACACCTCAGCCCATGTCCAATGTCGGCCATTATTGTCCGTTTGGTCGTCGCTAGCGAACCACTGGGGCGCCGGAGCGGGGCCCTGTTGTGTTTGTTTAGCAAGAATTGCGGAGACCTCGAATGTGGCCGGGGACAACTCAATAGTTGGCGACATGCTGATCTGCAGAGAATTAACAATGGATGTTTGGTACCAGGATAAAGGCACTTTAAAGACGTATTCTGCGGATGACCATGCTATTTCGTCTTCTAAGAAGTTTCCATTGTAATCATATTTATCTTTCATTAGCGCAAACGTTACTGTATAAGCAACACCGGTGTAGAGCCATACCCGCTCTGTTTGTGGGGCAGCAGTCGCAAATCTAGCTGCTTGGCTGGCGCCATTCGTAGAATAATTACTTGAGTACCACTTGCCACTATTAAGAACCATTGTGCCGTCAGCCATCATGTATGCATGAGGTCTCTCGACCGTTTTCGTCATGGTACCGCCATCTACTGTATATGGGGCACTGTACAGTGTTCCGCCAGGTGTAGATAATTGCGTAAACCATAAAAATGGCCAGGTTTCATCACACTGTTGGCTGGCTCCTTCCACTCCCCAAATTGGATTAAAGTTGTTGTCTCTTATGACTGCCATCGTATTTCCAAAATTTGCTGCAGTGGATGCCTTGATCATCACTACGGGGCGGTATGGTATAGTGACTAGCGTGTCAGGCTCCAGCATAGTCTCGGGGTATGGTATATGCAATGCATTAATCATGTTGGCAAAACCGAATTCACACCTAACCAAGCAAGGATTAATACCATCCCAATCGGGGTCGTTGTTTGTATTCAAGCCTGTCATTTCAGAATAAACCTCTTGTAATGCTGGCAGAGGATACACTGTACAAGCGTTTTTATATGCTCCATGGGTGGGCGATGGCGCCGGATTGCTGCCATAAATTCTCTCTGAGACTTCGGGCGCATATGCTACAACGTTTTGCAGACCTATATAAGCCTGATATGCATCTGCCGTCTCACCAAAATAATTATCATACAATTTTCTCATGTCTCTGACAAATCTTAATAATTCGTCTAAGGAACCAGTTTCTGGATTAACCTTTTCACTTAAAACGAGGGCCTCGCTTTGCATAACTGGCATACTACCGCCATAATAATTAGTTAGCATATCTAACATGTATTTGTATACAAGGGGAGCTTTGACCCAAGGTGCGTTAGCAATCTGGCCGGCGTACAAATTGTTTTGGTGTTCCGAAAAAAAGCTATTAAAATACCCATCGATATTGTTATAACTACAAAACTCAATGGCTGCTTCGAGGTACGTTTCTAATTTTGCTAATTCTTCTTGGCAGTGTAGGGCCAAATATTTATAAATTTCCAATGAGTTATCTTGTACTCTTATTTCAAATGTTAAAAAGTCCTGAAAAGTAGGATCTGAGAGCGTTTGGGCTGATTGATCCGCTATAACAAACTGAAACTCATTTGCCATTAATCGATAAGGCATATTATCTATCACAAGAGGCTCAACAAATTCAAAATTTCTTAATAAACAGTAGCTGTATTCTTTCGAAGAATTTAGCTTTAATAATTCGTTATCGCTAGCAGACACAGAGCCAGGAATATCTTCCATTATCTGCACAAATGGGTGAGCAATTCCCTGATTGTGGCCGGTGGCCTCATATCCAGCGGCGGTAGTACCTATCGCTCCGTTGAATGCCATCTCACTCACATATGGAGCTTGCGTGGTGGCATCATAAGTTGTTATAACGTTCGCTATTATTTTTCCGCTATCAAACTCAAGTGACTCGTTGGTTCCCGGGAAACGGTCACCTGTTTGATAACTTGTTGAAGGGGTGCCGGGCACCTCATCTCCATACAGATAGGCGCCCCACTCCGGATTTGTTTCTGTACCGTCGTTGGTATACACATACCTAGGCTCGCCAGCAACCGACAGGCGTCCTAGTTCGACTTTTGAGCGTATTACTTTAAAGGTGCTGGCGAGTAAATCCCTACCAAATATTCTATCAATTCTGTTAACGTCTAATAATTGCGAAATAAAGCTGCTTTGTCTAAGGGCGCGCTCGTAATCGAAGAAAAAATAACCATTAATAAAAATATTTAATTTATCAGTAGTAGCAAATTCAGGGGACATAGTACCATAATCTGTGTCGGGGTCTAAGTTGTTTGCACCTTCAGGCGCGTATCTATCGGAATATTTGCTTACGCGAGCATGCCATGGATTTATATAATTCAGTGTCCTCGCTTCAACGTCGAAGCCGTCAAAAGAGCCACGCTCCCATTCTGGAAATATCTGATGCCTAAAGTCTACCACTACAGCGCTGCGGGCTAGTTCTTTTCGTAAAACAGCTCCTTGTTTCGCTCTCTGGTTTATTACCAATAATAGCTTTTTAAACTCTTCATAGAGTAGCGAACTAGTGTCGGGGATGCTTTTTCTGTATGCGTTCATTTGAAACAACAATTCTGCAGTGTGTCCGAATTCCGCTGTTACAAAACTAATGCCATCTATTATATCTTGATCGCCTAGACTAGCAATCGGATCGGTTCGAGAGGCTCTATTGATTGTATTTGATAAACTATTTAAGCTTTCCCTTGCTTCATCTAAAGTTAAAGCTGATTGATCATAATATAATCCATCAATTGTCTGTATTGGTAAATCTTGATATATCGCACCACTAGCCTCCCTGTAAATGAGAAAAGGTTCATCAGGCACTACTCCATTTATGGTCACTGTTTCATAAACAACATCTGAGGCTAACATATCATTTAATTTTGCCATTGGGGCGTGCGATAGCGCTTCAATCACCGCATCTCCAGGATGGTCATGTGTAGTTCCATCACACCACCCAATTCCGCTAGTGTAAGACGTATCTATGTCCACGGGTGTTGTAAATGCTACCATGGAGAACTTTGGAACCCTGTATAATTGCTTAACAAAGTCGCGGACTGAATAATTTCCTGTTTCGGTGCCGGCCGACGACTTCGCAAAGGCTTCCTCTATCGTGATACTCAGTTTGTAAACCACATCACCAGAGGGCTTATATATCTTTTCATAGCTCGGTGAAAAATCTTCAAACGGGATTTGTAGAAGATTGCAACTTGTACCGTTGTTGTCCGGGTAGACCACCTCATATCCAATCGGAGAACTATTAAGATTAGGATCTTCAGTAGTTATAGTGATCCTAGTGCTGTCGAAAACGGTGACTTCGAACACTGGTTGTGAAAATTTTGGGTCTACGCCAGTTAGAGGGTTATGATATAGATCCTGATTAGACACCGGCCTAACGTCAGCTTCTATGGAATTATTAGGTGGTTTTTTGAAATAGTCTGATGGTGATGGTGGGGGCGGCGTGGGGGCCGGGCCAGGATACTCACCATGGGTAGCTAGCGGCATACAATAATCATTAGCACGCCGGACTAATTCAAAAACACTTCTGTTTCCGCTCATTAAATCCTCCATGCGACTGGTCGTTGGCGAATCTACTTCGACCGAAGGGTAGTATCGAGGTACCACTGGCGTATATGTCATATCTGTACTTGGAGCTATAACCATAGCGTCCCCAGTTGATGTTGCGGGGGCCAAGCCTAAATCAAGCCATGTGTCGGCAGTGGGGAATAGATCATATGTCGTCGCAGCATCATACATGTTTAAAGGACCGGTACCAGATTCAAAATTATAATCTGATGTTATTGATAAATATGGAGTTGGCATATTACTAGGTAACCATGTCTCGGACACCTCTCCGTCTAACACTATCATGACATAATAGTTTAATTTTGATAATGTTTTTGCCATATATTCTTCAAAGGCGACTTCCTCGTTCTCATTACCATCAATGTAAAGGGCCATTTTGAGTTTTATTTTTTCATCATGTAATTCAATTCGATCAAAATAAAACGTTGGCAACGTTGTACCAAGCTGCTTTATCGTGTTATTGGAAAATGTTATAGGCATATCTCAGGCTCCGTGACTGGTCCGTATATATCGTTATAAACTGCGTCCATTGTCTCTGGGTTGCATTCAAAATCCAGATCAATATAATAGGATTCATTGTTAAATATTTCTGCTGCGCGGCATGCTGATGCAGAATCTACTTCGCGGTCTACTTGTACTGAAAAGTAGTAATCAACGCTCTGTGTGGTATATGTGAGGCCAACGTTTCTATTATAGGCTTCTTCGTTGTATATACCACCTTGGATCCTTTCAAAATCTTTTTCAAAATATAATCTTCTATATGCGTCCATATTAGTGCTATCTGTTGGGTTTGGATAAGTGGTTAAGCCACCTGAAAGGATTTCAAATATTTCTACATCAAAATTTTCTGTCAGTAGGGCTGTGTTGGATTCTTCAGCATAAATCATTAAATCATCTGGTATTAATTGTATCACATTATTGTCAGAAAATTTACCTGAAGTTTTTATTGAAGTCTGATAATCAGTGTTAGTTAACGTTGTCGAGAAATCGTACGCTTTGATGACCTTGTGATAATCTAATTCAACATTTATTTGAGGTATTTTTACTTCGTTTTTAGTATCCATAGCAGAAGATGATTTTATTAGTCCGTCTAGAACTACTATTTTCCATGCTGGAGCAGTTTGTGCTTTTCCTTCAAACCATGCATCGCCCAGCATGCCCTCGATACGATAGGAGTCTTCTCTGGGGATTTCCATAGTTGGGGTAACATCACCTTTGTAGTATCCCGCTGAAGAGCCCTCGCCTACCCAATTAATTCCTTGGTTTTCTAAATCTTGGAAAAGAGTTTGGCCCTCTAGATATGGTGTGGTATTCTTAATTCGGTCTTGGATTTCGTTTTGATGTTCGTTTGTAACACCTGCATATTTAAAATCGTAGATTATGTTATCGTCAAAGAAAGCATAGTACACAGGCTTAAAGTAACCTATGGATAATAAATAATGACCGTAAGAAGTAAGCTTAAAGTCGTATGTTTTTTCTTTTCTGTTTATAAATTTAGCCATCTTGTTAACCTAAAATATTTTATCCTTAGTGCCGCCCGGGCCGACTGTTTCAGGATCGTTGGGATCATAACTTCCTCCACCGTCAGTGGCGCCGCCCAAAGATGGAGATGCGACTATACCTGCTGGGCCGGCGACGATGATCCCAGTCCCAGTAGGAATACCCATAGTTGCACTTGGTTCTTGTGGTCCGCCGTAAAGAAGCGGGCCGGTATCTGTTATATTCGTAAAGACAGAGTCTGCACCATCTGGCATTGACTCAGGATTTGGGAAAGTTCCCGGGGGCCCCTCAGAAGTGTAACGTATGTTGGCGTCTAATTTTACTGCTTCCACAAAAGATAAATAGTCATAAGGCCAGTTATACTGAAAACGTTCGGTGAAGGTTGGCGGTTGAACAGTCATTCCGCTTGGATTACTTAAAATCAGATCTCCCACAAGATCTGGTCGACCTTCCGGGCGTCGACGCACTGCATGCACCTGTTTTGCTCTCTCAAGCACTGTGCGTTTGCTAAATTCCATATTAAAGGGATTTACTTGCGCCGATAATGGCGAACTTGAACGATCAATTTGCGGCGGTATTAAGTCATCGTATGACACCTTGGCACGCTGTTTAACTTTAAATACCATCCACCTAAGAGGATTAACCGAACTAGTTTCTGAATCTTCAACTCCAGATATCAATGCCTGATTTAATAGCTCTTGATCCATAAGGTAATGAGCTATAGATGAATTCTGTTTTGTAGCCTTTTTATAATCAGCCGGCGCTATGTTCTGCCAAATATAAGATAAATCGTCTTGATCGAGATGATAATCAAAGCTGAATATGTACATAACCATTGGGGTTGCGTCCGGATTATTTATAAAATCAATTTGAGGCGGCAGCAAGAAAGTGTCCATTTGCGTAAGAAGGTTTCTGATAGATGCGCCCGCAGTCTCCAAAGTATTGCCCTCAACGGATACTGATTCTTTGATCGCTGCTTCATACATTATATTAGGAATTCTGATGAATTCTTTGTTTAAGAAAGCAGTTAAGCTTGTTGGATCATCTACTTCTTCCGATAACCTATAAGGAATGGCGACCATGGCCTCTTTGATTGTTTTAGATTGTGCCAATTGGCCGAGCTTCTTAGATGAACCGTCAGCCTCAGCGCCTCTGAAGCCTACCAAATCACACAGTGAGAATACCGGCATCGTTTTAATGGCGCCATTTTCACTCGTATTGGTTGCATTGGTGACCAATGTGGGAGAATAGTTGTTATAGATACTTCCCGTGTTCAAAACATAATAATGGTGTCTGACCCAATCATCAGGAATATCACCAATTTCTATGAAAATTCCCTTCTCTGGATCTGGCTCTATAACTCCGAACTGGTGCCACATACCACGAGGCACTGAAGACGATAGATTTGTTGGGATGGATATATATGTCGGAGCGGCCGCTGTTGGGTCCGCTGGCCACGGGCCAACCCCTGCCGCGGCTGAACTGGTCAACGGTCGAACACCGCTGTCGTTGAAATTAAGCATGGGGGTCTCAAATTTTGGCTTAATGATCCAACGTTTTGATGTTCCTGTGCTGCGAACTGTTGTAGTTGGTGGAAATTGTTGCTTTTCGGTAAACAGCGTTTCTTCAATTCCAAAAAGATTTACTGCCGCACTGATTTGCATTGCAGTCCTGTTAATCTGGTTGCCACCATATGGTGAGCGCGCATATTGGTCAGTAAGCGTGCCGTTCGACATTCTACCCGTGCCGACGTCGCTCGGATAATAAGCACTTACCAGTCGAGTATCTGATGTAGAGACAAGCGCTTGGGGGTTCGATGCACTCATCTGGCCAGCGTCGTGCCTCCAATACATTGTTTTTGTCTCTTCCATGATTTTATCTAAAGTATAATCAATGCTGCCAGTTGGTCTGAAGATCAGATCACACCAGGCCTCACCATGATAATATGGAGGAGTATATGCCCAGTTAAATCCGTTAAAACAATCAACTGGGAATTTTTGTCGAGACTGGCCGTATGCAAGTCCGTTCGATACAGTAGATCTGCTGCCGCGACCAATCAGATCGGGCCCGAATGCCGATGCTCTGCTATACATTGTAAAGTTTTCTTTTGATGTATCGAACATGGGATCCTGTGGTATCTCAAACGACATCTCACTTCCCGACACAAAGTCTGATCCTGAATAATAATTCCAGGGGCCGGCAGGTTGTTGCACCGCGGTGAAAAATGTGTTATAGGCGCGGCCGCCGATTGATGTGTATGGATTGCCGGCATCATTATAGCTTGTTCCTCTGCTCTTATCATACCAGAATTTACTTAAGATTGATTCAGAAAGATAGTTGCGGGGGCCTGTTAATGATCTGCGCATTTTGATACGGGCGAGATAGACCGAGTCCTCTTGGAATGTAAATATCTTATCAGTAAAGTCTGATTTTATCGATGTGTAATCAGATCCTTCCAAGAAGAAATCGGCTACTTGTCCGAAGAAATTTTGAGCCATCTTTTGGTATGCTATTGATTCTTTAGCATTAGTAAAGCTGGCTGTTGTGTGCATGAGGGATGCTGACGGATTGGCCTCCATATCATAAAACTTGGTATTTTTTAGATATTTGGCCGGCTTCAACATAGTCTCGAAGGGGAGACGCTTACCGAAGAAATCCTTGAGGCGTGTGCCAGAACCCAGGGTACCAAGTGTCACTCCAGCGAAGTCTGAGGACCAACCCATAGCATAGTTTTGAGATAAGGGGTTTACACTGCCATATCGCCCCTCCATTGGCAGCCAATCTGGCATCGCGCCGGTTGCCGCATATTTCGCATCTACTTTATTCGGCTCTGTGACCAAAGGCCAATCAACTGCCATACCAGACTTAATAGAATTAAACAAAATTCCGGGCGCAAACAAAGCTTGTGCCATTGGCCTAAATGCTGTATTACTATTAATGATTTTGTTGCCGCCGCCGGTCGGCGCCGAGGACGGTGTAAATAAGTCTTCTGAATCATACTCATATATAACCCAGGCAGGGGTTGCCGGCGCTCCCAACGAATTATATTTCACCATTGATTTTATAGCTGAACCATATGACTGTCTAAATTGTTTTACTATATCCATTGTTCTTTGTACAGGGTAAAAGCCCTTGTATGGATTAAATCTAATCATAGCAGAGGCTGTGAGAGCAATTTCTGTTGGGAACTGTCCGGTGGTTTGGTATATTTCTTGTACGTCGGATCCGAGGAAGTCTGTGTTAGAGTAATCTTTATAGAAATTGGGTGTCCCCATATCTGAGCCAATGCGACCAAATAGAGGTTCATTTACATTTTCATATGCTCCAGGGACCCTTAGTTCTATGGTCTCCGGGAACGATTGTAACTCCACATAAGTATTCACATGTTCGCTCATTCGATATTCTGGCAATATTGCATAATCTTTACCTATCAGATCTAAGATCTCCGTAAAGTCTGAGTATGAATCGAACCATGGCTCTGAAGCTGACAGTTCAAAATTTGTATTTAGAACCCCATAAGGTGTTTCAGAGCTGCCGTATTCGTTTTGTTGTTTGACTTTTCCGGCTGTTGCTCCCGCTTCCCACAGTGCTTCTCCGGCGCCGCATGGATGTTGTTCTGTTCTAAACCAGGATCTTGTGAGCCATGCGGAATTTGTCCACGTTTGGCCGTCCGGGTCTCTAAGGTACTTCCCGGGTGAGAAATTACTATCGTCGACCGGGGTGTACCATGAGGCGCCTGTCTGGTGAATTCTGACCCCATTGGGAGGTGACACGGAGCGTGGCATCGTCATCATATGCTTTCGAGAATATAAAGCTCCGCAGGCTGCAAATATATTGCGAGTTGCCTGTGAGGCGCTGAACCAGTTGAAGGCGGCCCCGCCGCTGAACTTGACCTGATATCCCGCCATGGCGGCGCCGCTGAAATAATTGGTGTATGTGTTCTGTAGTTCTCCTGCCGATCCGGTGCGGCCTTTATACTGCATTCTGGCCATCAGAGCGCCTATAGTCGCCAATCCAATATCGTTACCAGTTATGTATGGGATTGTTGCCCTGGTCATAAAGTTATCCGGAGCATCTAATGGCCATGAAGATTCTTTAACCCACTGGTTTAACGAATTCACAGAAGCTGAATATCCGTTCTCAAAGAAATCATAGTCAAAAGGCGCTGCGGTGGAACGAGTTAATACATTTCTTCCAGTTGCGGATTTTTTATTACGTGCTACTCTGTTGGTTCGCCAATATTTATTGTCATAATTCAATCTTTTTCTTGACGAAGAAAATTCATTTATTAGCGCTGGGTATAATTGTTGTTGGTACAAGATCCAATTGGTCGATATTCCAGGTACAGTACCGTCAGTCAAGCTGCGAAGTTGCATCATAAATGGCGTTTCAAAATCATCGTAATTTATTTGAAACTGATCATCTAGATTTGGGTTTGTGAAATATATTGATTCGTTATCGTTTGTGGCCACCATGGTTGTGATCTCATTCTGGCCACTACCGTCGGCTATCGTGATATTTATAAGACTTGGACGACCCTTCATTGACACGGGCGGCACACGATACCTAACAAGTTGGTTTAGACCTGTTGATTCACCAAATTTTGGTATCATAGTGAGCGTGTTAGCTCTTCTCTCGGCTTGCAAAATTGGGTTCATAGCATGGCGGCCTGGAGACATTTTCCACATAGGATACCCATATGCGCCGCCGCGATTAATATTAATTGAATTCAAAATAGAGGCTGAAGATTCAAGATTTGCCAGCACCTGTATAAAACCACCGCCATTAGAGCTAGGGCCTGTCGTCGACAATCGTGAGTAGTTCAAGTAATTTATACTGTCCACGGCTCGACGAGCAGGTCCTCGACCGGTGACGTCACGTCCAATAGTATTGCTACCAGTGTTGATAGAGTCAACGATTATTGTATTTAGCCCCACAAAATCAACAGGCAAAAACCTGGTGACTGCACCAGCCATTACTGATGCTGAGGTCCAACCATATTTGCGTTTGCCTGCATGGTAGTAGCTACCATAGTCACTCTGGCTTACAAAAGTATATGCATTCTTGCTGCCGCCGGCGGTGCCATTAACTAAGTTTGGTATTTTAAATGATGCCGGCGTGAAGCCTATAAACTGATTTGAGTTATCATCAACAATACTAGCAGATATCCATCTGTATTGGCGAGTACTACGTGGAATTTGGTGTTGTACATTAAAGTTATCGTAAATGTAACTTGTATTATAAGAAGTGGTGCTGGTTGATGCTGTCAAGCTTACCGCACAACCTTCTAATACTGATAAGTGGCCACCGTGAGTACCAGTCAATTTAAATGCTGTGTTAGCGGCGCCTGATAGTGCTATCGGCATGTAGGTTTTGTTACCTTTAAACCCAACAACACGGTTGCCTGCGGAGTACGCTGCATTATTCGCAGTAGTTATATTTGTTTTCTCGTTTGTGCTGCCTGTACCAAACCTGATCCAATCCCACAGCTTTGCTGTATCTGCAGTGTATGCAGTTGACGCGGTGATATCGCACGGTGTGCCTCCATTATATATCGAACTAATTTCTGTCTTAGTCAGTGTCCGAGTCCAATATGTAAATTCGTCGATTGCCCCAGATAATGGTCGGTTGCCATTAATATTTTGACCAATCGAAAAGGCTCCATTGTAGTTTATATCAAGATGGTTGTTAGTGGTGCTAAAGCCAAAAGCTCCAGATTGAGTTGCGTCCCAAGTACTCCAGAAATTTCTATTAGTATTTGAATCAGCGCGTTGGGCCCCAGTGTCTACACCATTATAATAGATTTTAAGGTTTTTAGAGGGTACATTAGACAAATCACCGTTAACGTGGGGGGCCCATGTAACAGCAAAATGGTTCCAACTTGATGTCCAATCATCAGAGGAAGTAAACTGCCACATGTTCCAGGTGCCGGCGCCGCCGCCTGTTCGGTATCCACCCGCAGTATCCTGAACTCGCATCCATGCTTCAAATTTATATTTGCCGCTACCGTAGGTCTTTCGAAGCTCAAAAAAGTCTTTGTCAGTATGTCGGAGACCAAATGATGTGATACTCTGATAAGTACTGGCTCCGACGTCGCCGAAATTAAGCCAGCCGGTCCATGCGAAACCACTGGATGTGATAGCACCAACCAGCGGCACTATAGTGTTAGACATATCTGCATTGTCTGACCCAGTCAATATAAGCGACGATTTATTATTTGAACCACCGAAATCATATGCGTCATGATTAATTAAAGGATAATTCCAATAGCCATGGGTGATAGTTTCGACTGGTTCCCATTTCTTCAAATTGTTTCTGTGTACTTTGTGAAATCCAGGGGGTTGTATGTAATCAAATTTACTATCTGTAGTTACGTTGCTTGCGCCTGGGCCGCTCTTTCCTGGTGTCAAGCTTGCATTGTATATAGCACGAATTTCTGCTGAGGTAAGTACCTTATTCCAGACACCTACGTCTGATATATGACCGTCAAAAGCATAGTTGTCGCCGAAGTTGTTTCCAATATAACAATCTCTGGTCTGAATGCCATCATAACCGCCAGTTTTTGTTCCAGCGACGACTGCAACTGGGTATTCTACTCCATTAACATATACCTTGGGATCGTTATTAACGTTGTTAGCGTCATAGGTTATTGCTATATGCGCCCACTGATTGAGTTCAAAGAGTTGCGTTACTGTAGTTGCCCACTGGATGGCGGAACTGTTCCATGCAGCGACGAAATTTACTGCCTCTGTGGTGCTTGTATAAACAGCAATGTCAGAATCTCCAAAGTGTATAATGTTTCCTATGTTGGACCCGCCGTCTTGGATTTTATAGATCCAGGCGCAGATTGTCATTTGCTGTGTTGAGCCGAGAGCTAAATTGTTACCTATGAGAGCATCCCAGGTAGCGGCAGTTCCTATATTTATCTTATCGTTTTCGGCAGCATCGAAATTCATACTGGATGTTTGGATATATGTACTCGGGGTACTCGTAGTATATTTTGGCCTATCCGCGCTAGCGTCAAAGGTACCGGTACGGTTGCGTCCGGACGAATCTGTTGCGTCTCCAGATGACTGGATATTTGTATTAAGTCTCCACCAACCTTGAAGGTATTGGGTGTGACCTCTGTATTGTTTTTCTTCTGAGAAACCTGTGAATGGTTTTTTTAGATCATATGCATCGCGCTCCGCATCTACATGCGGGAAGGCAAGACTATCTCTACCGAAGCGCGCGGTATGGCGAGCAAGATGTGAAGTCAGGCCGTAATCGTTTCCATGGATATCGCCTACACGTATGCCGTTGGTTTCTGAATAAGCCCCTTTCGAGCCCTGAGATTGCTTTCTGACTGATAAATTCGTAAAATTTAAAGCATTATAAACGGAAAATTCAGCTGCGCGGAAGTCTTGATGGCCCCTATTCATCACTTCAGCGCCACCATTGTTTGCAAACCTTGTTACAGTTATAGAACTATTGGCCCCACCAGTAAGATATTTAGTTGAATAATCAGCAACAAATGTAAAGTGACTGGAAGATGGTGTATTGAGGTTATATGGCCATGCTGGCACTGTTCCAGCGCGCATCATACGCGGCATGTCGAGGTAAGTGTTGATTACGGTAGCGCCCGACGCATGACCTTGGATCACATTAGCTGGGAACTTGACGCCCCAAGTAGCGGACGCCGTTAATGGATCTAAAGCCGCATGTGCCTTAATCCACGCTCGCGGATTAGAAGAAGCGCCTGCCATTTGCACAATTTCATATGTTTTACGATAATTACCCAATATAGTGGATCCCGTAGTCATATGTATGTTGCGGATATTAACGGGTCGTTTCGCGGTCATGTCCCGATAATAAATCGCTTTTTGCGAAGAAGTATTAGGATATGGATTAGTTGAATCGTAATCTGTGGGATGAGGGTAGTCCGGGCCGGTCATTCCAATTGCACCCGACATGGTACCGTCGCACGTGCCGAGGAATATCTTCCAAGCTTCTGATCTGGTTTTGCGGCCTGAGAGACCAAAGCCATAGCCGCCGGCCATACCCTCTATTCTGTCGATCCACGCAGTGCCGCCACCAGGACCAATAGCTACATTGCCTTTGGCATATTTGCCATCAATCCGCGGGTTTTTATTTTTAAGAGTTAGCTTTTCGGGAGGTGTTCCCTCTACTAAGGTGCTTATATATGGAAGATTAGCAGCTACTGCCGCGGCGAAAGAATTCATTGTTAGCGTTAGACTGACGCCAATCTTCACATCTGTGGCGGCAGAGGTAGTGTTTTTAAATGTGAATATTTTAATGGTGTCACCATCACTAATCTCTATCTTATCTCCATTCGAAGGTTGGACACCCATCAATCGGATACTTCCACTAGGCTCGGCAAAGCTCGACATATTGTTTAATTTTACATGTCGCGATTGGTGGCCACCAACAGCATAGTTGGTAAACGGACCTTGCATTGGTACTTCACCATCGGGACCATATACATCGTTGTGCAAGTTTACTAGATCTATGCTCGCTGAGATTTTATCTCTAATTTCTTTCTGGTACCCGGTCGCCTCCGTCTTCGTTAGTGACGACGACATAATATTGAACGGGAATGCATATGAAGCTTTCAGATTATCGTAATATCCTTGTCCCGTAGTCGACGCTTCACCTTGAGCTGCATTGCGGCCGTGAAGGACACCCAGTTCTCGCTTAGTTTTTAAGGTTGGTAACTTTGGATCGTTATCGTAGGGTTCGGGTACTAGATCGTTTATAAAGCCAAGCAAAATATTTTGTGGTATATAGCGGCCTCCACTTTGATCAATTGGGCCATGCGGATGTAGTGCTGTATAGACAAATTGTATGTTTGCTTTGTTAGTATTGTTAACACCTCCTCCAATACTGGGTATAGGAGTTTGTGAATTCTGGCTGCCGGCTTCTATTTTCTGTAGTTTACCTAGCGACAAAATTCGGAATTGTTGTCCCGTATAATTAGCACTCGTTGCGTTGTCATATAGTGTGGGTGCCGATCGACTTAAATATGGGTTAGATACAACAACCTTACGAATTTTCTCTCGTTTGGCGTCGATTACCGCTGCTGCAGCGTCACTGAGACCAAAGCGTTTTGAGCCTACAACGGGATCTGTTCTTTCAGCACGCTTGCTCCAGTAGTCGAGATTTACTGTTCCAATTGCAACTGCAGATGAGCCAGTAACTTCTGGCGCTGGTCGGCTGCCGAAGCGTGCAGGATAGTTCATAAATGATTCGCCTGTCATCGCGGCTTCGGGATCTGGGGCCTCACTTTGTAGCGTTGGGTATTTAGACTCATATTTAGGTCGCTCTAATACCGTTGGCTCTATGGTATTTAAGACACCCTCTATAAGATCAGCGGAGGCCGGGACCATTTGTTCAACAATCTGAGAAATTGCATCGTCAAACCATTTATAATACTCGACATAGCGTTCGACGGAGGATACCGATGACACGCGACGATAAAAAACTTCTCTTAGATATTCTAATTCTTTATAGCGAGAGCGATAACGATTAACTGGGGCGCCGATTAAGTTGTTGAAATCCAACACACCTGCGAAGAAAGTCAACATCTGTTCGGATATTACCTCGTTGCGGCTCTTCTCGATTGTGTACACAAAATCTGGTAGTGTTTGCGATATGCCATACACTTCATCATCTTTATCAAGTATATTAATCATATCGGTACCGACCACTCTTTCGGGATCAGTAAATTTAAACATGTTAAGTGGTTTTGTTTCTACTATATTGGTATTAGATACAGGAAATAAGTTACCGTACCCTGTGTTCTGGTAGCCGGCGACGTTTGCAATCCAGCCGAAATTACTAGTATTCGACATCATAGCAGATCCAGAACTAATATCTTGCACAATAAAGTTTCCGCCGGCATCAGAAGTACTTAACTGTTCAAAATTCCAATTTAAAGCTAACATATTGGCGTTAGTTATATCGTAATGATCACTTAAGCTATCTTGAGTTGAGATATTTTTATACGATCCGCTAATACCGGCATTTTCTGTATCAAACAGATGCTGATTTAGAGATGTGTTGTCAATGTGTTTAGCCCAGTATTTTAAGTTTTCAAACTTAACATCACTCCGGTGTACTAAAGTTCCAGTAATATCTGTTCTTTGTGCCCCCACATACAGACGTTTAGGGCTCCTCAAGAAATAGGAACCAGTAGTATAGTTTAAGGCACCAGTCAATTCAAAAGAATCTCTAACGCTTCCAAGTATACTGTTTGTTCCCCGGAAAACCACCTTATAACCATAGGAACCGATAGCGCCAGTCACCAATTCAGCTAATGGGGTATCTGGCTTAATTCTAACTGATAAATTCCACTGAGAGTTGTCGTAGACTTCATAGAAAGTGCTACTGGTCAGTACGGGCAATGGGTGAGGATATATCGATGACGTTAGTTTGAAATAAACATTTTTCGAGCCGATGGCTTCGCGGACCGCATGAACTTGGAAGTTTCCTAGATCGTAGGTGCCACCCCATGCGCCTGTTGTATATGTAAGCGATGTGCCGGACAGCGCCTGAACGCTGCCGGTGTTAACTGCGTGTGCTCCAAAAAGTGAAACAGTGGTGAAGGTCCGGGGAAATTTATCTTTACCGGTAAAGTACATTGGGAAGGTAACGTCAGCTTCAACAGTGCAACCGTATCGATCTTCAACGTTGGCCAGCGAGACTGAACCCAAACTACCTGATATATATCCCTTGGAATATGCATTTGTAGGGTCTATTGCTTGGTAAACAACCGCCCCAACATTTCCTGATTGGTTAAAGTTTAGGGAAGTATGCTCATTCGAATGTTGTGTGAGATTGTTACTGAGCGGGAACTCTGTTCCCTTGGCATATACATTAGTTTTTAGTAAAGAATCATCTAAATTAAAACATCTAATAACGTTTCGTATAGCTATGGCGGTGCCCTTGGCTTTGTAGATATTGGCTAAGTTATTATATAAATTTAGATAAATTAAGTTCTTTGTTTCATTCAGTTTACTCTCGAATAGTTTCTTTTCTGTTCTGTTTTCAAAACGTTCTAATACATCCGCATCTATAAAAATTTCTGGTGAGTATAATCCAAGTGACTGTGGTAAATGTGAGGCGAACGGAACGGGGGTACCCGAGGCTGTCGTATAGTTGACAAATCTCAGTTTAGGCATCGCGGTCGTAAGCAGGTGGATTTGGTCAAAATACGCGCCCATGATATGTGACATTATTTTAAGGTTATCGTTACCTTCTTCTTCATGCTTCTCGATCACCCAACTTGGAGCATAATTTATAAATTGTGAGTTATTGGTTGTATCGTAGTCTTTACCTTTATCAAATAATTCAGTCTTTAATGCAACTACACTACTGTGTTTCACTTGCATAATCGGATCTTGCTTTTCCCATGATGCGGCAGATGCTGATACAATGGCAGACCCTGTATTTCTGGAGTTTGCTGTATATCCTGTCCAGGCACCGTTTGTTATTCGACCGGCATAATCGAGAACAACGCGATCTATGCTGGACGTGGCTGTGATGCCTTCGTTGAATTTATAATAAACTCCTAGTGTAGCATTAGAAACGTCAGAATTGGAACCACCCCCAACTTGAGTAAACCAGTTATCAACTATATCTCTTGAATCTCTGGCTACCTTCCAATATCTAAATTCATCCATCGAAGCCGATAATTTACCAGATCCAGCTGAAGCTGATAGGCGGCCGGCCGGGGTATGAGTGGGGGGCGCGACAGTACCCGTAAGTAGACCTCCGATTCTGCCGTGAACCGTATTGTTCGTAATCTCACCTAGGGTGGTGGACGCTGTAGTTTTTGTGTCATCTAGGTAGCCATTGACGTATAATTTAGTCACAAAGCTTGAGCCGGAATTTTGTAAAACAACCGAGTAATGATTCCACGTGGCCAGTGATGCTATTCTTGGAGTGGAACCCAATGTCTGCTCAAATATACCTACTGGTGTTGAGCCCGATTGAGCTGTAACTTTGAATGGTGATGCTGAGCCGGCTTCGCCATCTACCTCAATGGTGAGGCGGCCGTAGGTGGCGGCTGCCATGGTGCCGTTATTCCACATGTCAAAAATTACTTCTTTAACTGTCTTAGTTGTATCGAAGGAAGTCTTTTTGAACCAGAATTCAATTGTAACACCTTGATCGAAGTCTGCTTTCAAATTGGAGGTGCGAGAGCCCTTGCCGTAATCTGATGGTAGACCCTCTGGTGAATAAATGTCAGTTTGATAGATATTAGCGTAGGTAGTTCGACTGGAGTGTTTGTCGGGCATCTTCGATATTAACGAAGAGCCGCCCGAGCCAGTACCGGGGCCGCCTTTAAATGTGATGAACTCTTGAGTAGACGGCATTCCATAACCATCGCTCATCGAGCTACCGTCGGTGGCGCCCCAACCACCGGCAGAGAGTACTACGTATCCAGTTGATTTGGGGTATTTTTTATCGAAAATATATTTCTCGACAGAATATAGACCATTATAAAATTCATTTTGTTCAGCGCGGGATCCATCATAGGGATAAAAATCTAAAATACGATTTATGGCGCCGCTATAATATAGATATGCAGAACCATAAAATGCAAAATTAGTCGGCTCACTATAGTCGACTGCTGGAACATACGTCTTTTGCTTAAGTTCAATTGCCGCGGCATTTCTCGCAGATTCTACTGGCTCGAATGCTTCTTTTTGTGTCTTATAATCGGCGTACTGCAGGTTTTTATCAACTGAATCAAATAATTTTTTAATACTCATAATCTTCTACTCGAAATCTGAATGTTTGGTTTTGCTCCGTCCACGATGTCAATTCGTCATCATAGAAAGCAAATTTTACTCCATACTCGTACCCGGGCTCTAATAGATCCATATTCAAGTCAAAATAATTCCCCGATATATCGTAAGATAAACCTGTCGCGAAATTGGAACCGGTATCATGCGGGATTGCGGGGTATCCATCCATAGTTCTGAATACTCTATACGATGCGCTCTGAATGGCTGTATTTTCCGCGATGTTGTTTGCCACTGTATAAATGGTAGGGCTCCAGTTTTTATCCCGCACATATAGATATAAACGAGTGGTCTGGTTGTGCAAATATCGATCTTCTAAGTTTACAATATTAATGTAATACATTGGTTTTTTGCGCGTCATTTGGGCGCTTTGTAATATTGGATATATTGAGCCAGTAAAATACTCCGTAGTTCCGTCATGCCACACATCAAACAATTGTTTTATAGAAGAGGAATTAATTCCAATATTACAAGAGTAAACACCAGTAGAAACCCATGCCCCAGTTAAATTCTTGTCCCCATTGTACAGGGTTAATTTGGATCCAGAAGGTCCTGTATTATCTGAAGAGCCTGAATATAAGCTCACATATGGGGTGCCTGTGCCGATCCTGGGTATATTAACTAATTTTCCTCGCACATAATTGTATAAGTAAATGGTGTTAAGGTTATCGGCAGATGGTGCCACAGACGAACTAAAGTAGAAGTCGTTGCGTTGATCTCGGAAGGTGGAGTCCCAGCGCGCCTCAATTAATGGCCGTTTAAACCAATATTGTGAACCTCTTGCAAAAAACCTTTTTGTATAGTATGATTTGGTAGCACCATCGGTATTTTGTATGATAGAACCGGAGTTAACACCCAAGGATGATGAATAATACGCTTCATAACTAGAAGACAATTTGATGCCGACACCATAATTATTATAGGTGCCCGCTATCCATCTCTCTACCAGAGACGTGATATCGATATCTATATCTTCTAAACCGGTGTCAAATGTTTGTTGAAAGAACGGTGCGCCGGCGCCTGTGATATAACTACCTCCAACTGCTTGCCACTTGGTTTCTGTGGCTCCCGGTTGGGGAGTTGATACCGTGAGGCCAGCGATTGTCCCCTCAACAGAGGCGTTAGTCATGGCTCCCGAAAGACTGCTTGTTACAAAAACAGTTGAACCTATAATATTGGCCGAAAAATTACTGTGATCATTTAAAGTGGTTCTAAATTTGCCGGCAATTGCTGCTGTACTACCTAATCCGGTGATATCAATTTCTACTTCCGCACCAGTTGCAGACGGTGCGCTATCGCCGGCGCCGTCATCAAACCACAAATTAAATACCGAGCTTCCGTTATGAGTAACGACATAGTTAGCTCCGGCGCCGGCGCCGTAATCTGATGGCGTAGCTGAGGCAAATACATATTTAGTTATACCTGGAGTATCGCTACTGTTTCTTGCGATCCAGTTTGCGCCGGTGTTTCCTTTGGTATAATCCTTGTAGCCAATAAGGTCCAAACCAACACCCTCTTGCCAAGATTGAGATACCGGGTGCACAACTAATTTATAATCGCGCGGTACCGTACGACTATGTTGGGCGTTATATAGTTTTAGAAAAAACCTCACGCTTCCAGAGGCTGGGATAAGATTGGAGCTTCTTTCAGAACTAATCCCAGTAATTGGGAACTTTACAAGCATACGAGATAATTCTTGGGAGCCGGCGGCGGCCGAACTGCTATTTTGCTGGCGCCCATAAATAGAGAACACTTCCATGACGTCAGCCATGCCCATATTGGAACCTGTGCCGCGTCGCGACAAATTTGGTTGATATGCATTAACAATAGTGGTATCTGCAGATGCTGTATATTTTCTAATCATAAGTTATTTTTTTACCTAACTTTTCCTTGGATATCGACTGCTGGATATTTAATCTCGAAAACAGCATTTCTTGGTGCTACCAGCATATCTCCCTCCGGAGACAAGTTTTTACTAACATTAAATCCGACTGGGGAGTATGAACCACCAGTTTTATTAGTAAATTTTACCTTGACAACGTCTAAAATTCCATCCACCTTATTTAATGTGCTATAAAGTTGACTAATCGATAATGATTCGGCAATAAAAAATCCTTCGGAATAAGCTTCCTTCAGAGTTTCAATTGCTGCTAGTCTGACTTCCTCTCGGTGTGCACCGGGAACAAGCTTAATAACAAAATCAATTCCAAGGTTAATGATAACAGGATCTAAAATATCGATGGTGTCATTTATCATTCTATACTGTTCTATCCAAGTTTTTAAATTATTTTTTATAGTTGCATTTGTTTTGACAAGTTTTCCAAACGAATCTTCGGATATTACATACATATTTAGATTTCGCTTCATGGAATTTTGGTCTTTAAATACACTGCATCTTTTAATGGAGCCATATTTTGAGGGCATGCGATAAGATATGTTTTCATAATCAGATTGTGTAACCGCTCTATTTTGAGTGGGGAACGTATCGAATATTCTTCTTTTTATTTCGGCGCCTGATGGCTCTGTAACATCTCCTACAATCGGCTCTTCGTTAGAAATTTCTAGCGAATCAATGACTGTCTGTACTTTCGTAGAATTTAACAGTGAGCGATCTTCAAAATTCATTTTTATATTAGATACTTTATTTAAACCAGCTACAGCCACATTAGAATTTGTCGGATTAGTTGCTCGATATGTTATAGTCAGAGTGGTGTTTGCGGGGCAAATACCAAAACTCTTATTTTTAGTTAAACGAGTAGGGTCAAAGGTGGTATCAGTTGTGTATGATTTACCAAATATGTCAAGTGCAACTTGACCAGGAGAAGCAACTATGTCTGATGCTGCCTCATCGCCGCTGCCAAACTGTAGGAACGTATCGAATCGAGTACGTTCGGTGGTAAACTTTCTTGAGATTAATATCGGTTTTATGATCGATGGTACATTGTCGCTTTTGTAGTTTTTGTTCGCTATCTCTTTGAAAATCATGTCTTGTGCCAAATAATCAACTTCAAAATATTGATGACCTTCTTTGTCGTACACGGATATTATTTCAGAGATATTAGGATCACTAACTCGCACTCTCAAAAATCGTTCAAATGTTCCGACTTCTATTTCTTCTTGGCCGAAACGGCCGGAGACCACATTACCATAAGCTTTGACTGCATAATAAGTTGGGGCGCCGGTGGTGTTATTTTGTTGTGATACTATCACTTGGTTAGCTGGATCTGAAAAATTTACATTCTCCGTTAACACAAACGATAACCCATTTTCAGACCTAAACGATGTGCCACGGCTTATAACAGGGATATAACTCAAGTCCGGGCCCATGCCCGTTGTGGCAGCGGGAACTTGTATGTACAATGCCACCGTACCAAATGTTGAGGGGCGTCCCGGATTTTTGTACCCCAAGGCGCGTCCGTGCCTGACAATGTTCGATAATTGATATGATGTATCTAAGAAAGATTCATTAACGTTATAATCTAAATAAAGTGAAAGCTGATCTCCCACGTAGGCTACCGCATCGAGCATCATAGCTC
>UEXM01001027.1_pt1 | contig 25813 bp, 25 predicted proteins | sample 1796661 | NCBI WGS metagenome assembly UEXM01 (sample SAMEA4772469, study PRJEB27181) | metagenome | reverse complement strand
ATATATGTAAGAAATTAAATTTTGATATAATTAGTACAGAAACATTTAAGTGGAGACATAGCAATAATTTAGATGATATTTTAAGAATAAAGGCAATAAAAAATGGATAATTGTACCATACTACTTCCACTGAAGGATCGAGAACGATACACAAAAAGATTTATGTCATCTTTAGAAAAATCTTCGTGTAAATTTAAAATTTTAATAGCAGATGGTGGGATGAGTAAAGAAATAACAGATTTACTTTCCGACAGTAATAACTATCCCAAATTACAATATGTTTATAAAAAATATTCGTATGATAAAGATCTACTTACTTTTTATAAAAAAATGAGTAATATAGTCATGCAAATAGATACACCGTTTGTGACTTTTATGGATAATGATGATTATCTTAATCTAGATGGTTTTGTTAAATGCGTAGATACTATTTCTAATACTAATTTTATTTCTGCACGAGGTCGTGTTGATGATATGGATGGAAATAATATGTACGGAACTCATCCCAATTCAATTGTAGGAAATTCTGCAAGTGAAAGAGTGCTAGATCAAACAGAACACTTTCATGGAAATTGGCATAATGTTATTCATACAAACATAGCTCAAATATGCTGGCGTTTAATCGAAGTTTTAAATCCAACAAATTTTAGATTTATAGAACAGATAACTTCATATATTCCAGTTGCATTTGGAAATAGTTATAGGGGAGATTTTCCTTGGTTGATTCATGATGCCGGAGATCGCATAGAAATGGAGACTGGTTGTTTACAGGATCATTTTCCTGATCAATTAACATGGATAAACTCAAGTCATTGGTTAGAGAATTTTAATAAAATGACTGAAGCAGTTGGTGTTGCTATTTCACATGTAGATAAAATTCCAATTGACGAAGCACTAAATAAATTTACCTCTGCTTATCCGCTGAAATTACCTCATCTAAAAGAACCACTAGAAGAAAGAATAAATCAAGCAAAGTCTTTGGGTTATAATAAAGAAAGAATTTCTGCTATGTCAGAAATAATTAGTAGTTATAGTATATAAATAGTAAGTACTTATTAATCGTTATGGAGTTATTATGGATCGACCAACTGTTACATTATGCATGATTGTCAAAGACGAAACTCATATTATAGAACAATGCTTACGTTCTATGGCAAAATATGTGGATCGTTATGATATTACCGATACTGGTTCTACTGATGGAACACAAGACCTAATTAAAAAGGTTATGGATGAATTGGGAGTTTCTGGAACTGTTCATCAATCGGACTGGAAAGGTTTTGGTGATGTGGGAGATAAGATGGGATCTCGCACTGAATCGTTTCGTAACGCAGAAAAAAGTGGGTGTGATTATGCATGGGTAATTGATGCTGATGATTACATAGAAGGCAAATTTACGTATCCTGACAACTTCGGTTCTGCTGATGCATATGCACTTAAGATGGGGCGAGGTGAGTTTACTTGGTGGAGAAATCAAATATTCAAATTGAGCGAAGGTTGGAAGTATGTTGGAGTTCTTCATGAATATGCAACTACAGATAAACCAAGAGAAGATATGGTCTACGATAGAATAGATGATGATAAGTATAAACTGGTTGCAAGAACAGAAGGAAATCGAAATATTGGTATTACTGTAATAGAAAAATATACTAGAGATGCTGAAACTATTTTAGAAGCAATGGAAATTGAACCAGATAATACACGATATATGTTTTATCTTGCACAAAGCTATTTTGACTCTCAGCAATGGGAAAAAGCAATAGAGTGGTATGCTAAAAGAGCAGACTCGGGTGGTTGGCCGGAAGAGATTTATTACTCTAGATTGCGAATTGGTATTCTTTGTGGTATACTAAAAAAACCAGAAGAAGAGTTTACAAAGGCAATGTTAGATTGTTGGAATGGCAAACCAGATAGAGCAGAACCACTTTGGTTCTTGGCTCGATATTATAGAATGAATAATAAACCTGCCTTGGGATATATCTATGCAAGAATTGCTTCTGAAATACCATATCCAAAGAATGATATTTTGTTTGTTCATGGCGATGTATATGAATGGACAGTGATGGATGAATTGGCAGCAACAGCATACTATGCAATGAAACCTCATATTGGTTATAATGCAGCAAAGGTTTTATTGGAAAGTAAATCTGTTCCCCCTGAACATAGAGGGAGAGTAGAATCCAATTTTAAATCTTATTCTGAATTACTCCAGCATATACATGGACAAGAAGAAGCAACTAGAATGAAAGAAGAACAAAATAAAAAAGAAGAAAAAGTCAAAAGAGCAAATAGAATTAAGAAAAGTACTAAGAGTCCATCTAAAACTGGATATAAAAAAAGAACAAAGGTGTAATTTAACTAATGTCTGATTTTCCTTTAAATCCAGATACAAATCAACATCATACAATCACTGGTGTTAGATGGAAATTTAATGGTACTGCTTGGGATTTAGTACCAGAAGCTGTTTTATCCATTAATGGACTAACTGGTGCTATTGATACCAGTGGGGTGACATTTGACTTTGCTGGAATATCAGCATCAGGCGATTTAAATTTGGCAGGAACTGCAAATCTAGAAAACTATACTGAACTTGTATATGCAATAGGAACGATTACTAGTAACACTGCAATTAGTTTTGCAAATGGTAATGTTCAGACTGTTACTGGTAATGGAAACTGCGAATTTAGTTTTACGAATGAACCAGCATCTGGTTCTGCTGGAACTATTACACTTCTAATTACAAACGGTGGCGCAAACACGACAACTTGGGAAGCAGCAGTTAAATGGCCAGGTAATGTTGCACCATCATTAACATCGTCTGGTATTGATATTTTATCTTTTATTACGATAGATGGTGGAACTACCATTTACGGATTTGTAGGTGGAATCAACTTCTCATGATTGGTGTATCGAGAGCATCTTCTACAAGATCATATCAACTACTGGCAACCACGACAATTACTTCGACTGGTTCTCAGACGTACACTGTCCCGGTCGGAATGGTTTATGCTGAAGTTGAGTTATGGGGCGCCGGCGGCGGTGGAGGTGGTAGGAAGAGGACAGGAGGCAGAGGAACAGAACAATATTATTCTGGCGGCGGCGGCGGTGGCGGGGGGTACTCTAAACACAGAATTCGAATTGTAAATCTTCATTTGGGTGATGTTTTAAATTTCTCAATTGGTGCTGGTGGAGCTATTGGAGATGGTGGAAATAGTACGGCGGGATCTGCCGGTGGTAATACAACTTTAGTTTCGCATACTAGATCAGGTGTTGTAATTACAAATACATCTACTTTAGGTAATGTTGCAGCAAACGGTGGTGTCGGTGGTGCTTCTAGCACATTAGGGAATAATGCTGCAGGAGGTGTTGCTTCCAATGGTAGCATTACCAATACACAAGGTACTGCTGGAGCTGAAGGGGGTACAGAAAACGCAGACGGTGCTGCTGGTGGTGCTGGTGCAAATGGTGGTGCTGGTGGAGCAGGAGGAACTTCAAGTTCTTCTACTGTAGCTGGTACTACACCCGCCGGCGGTGGAGGTGGTGGTGGTGGTGGGGCATATACTGATGCTAGAATCGATGGTGGTCTTGGTGCTAACGGTAAGGTTATAGTAAAAGCATATGGTTAATCTTGACATTTTTGTTTGATATGATATACTTTGTCTATATCTTTTTACTTATGGAGTAAGTATGACCGAGACGATGAAAATTTACAAGTTGTACCCCAATACACTCGAACTTAAACATGCCAGTCACGATGCTGCCTGTTATGACATTCACGCACATTTGCGTGGTCCAGTTACCCCCGAAGATGTTGCACCGACGATTCGTAATATCAAGTGGTTTGACTGCTATAATCAACCACATACTACGACGCCTAATGTTGTCTTTCAAGATGACACACCCAACTGCACATTTGAACTTGGTCCAAAGTGTCGTGCGTTGATTCCAACTGGTATGGTCTTTGATATTCCTGCCAATTTCTCTGCTCGACTTCATCCTCGATCTGGTCTTGCATGGAAAAACGGCGTGACTCTTATCAATGCAGAAGGTGTGATCGACTCGGATTATTGTAATGAAGTATTCATTCCTCTGTGGAACACCACAAGCAGTCCGTTCAAGATTATGCATGGTGATCGAGTAGCACAAGTTGAGATTGTACAATACAACCGACTTGTTAGTCACATCACCTACACACAAGCAACCCCACAAACACAAAAGACCAACCGCAAAGGCGGATTTGGATCAACTGGAGTATAGTATGAATCGTGACGAACTTTTAGAATATCACAAACTACTTTGTTTATCTGCAAGAGACTTAATGAGTCTTAAAAATCGTGACTATGCAGGTAAAAATGGTAATGAACCATTTGCAAATTTTACAAGAGTAGAATCTATGGGTATATGCACTACAGAGCAAGGGTTTTTAACTAGAATTACAGATAAAATGAGTAGATTATCTTCTTTCATCGATGCAGGCAAAATGCATGTGGAGGACGAAAGTTTTTACGATACTGTAATTGATGTTATTAATTACATGGTTCTTCTTGCTGCATACATTAAAGATAAACCTGATAATGTTGATACTGCAGTTACACCAGAACTTTTACTGGAAGATGATATGCCTTTGTTTAAAGATGTTCTTGCAAATAAAGAAGTTTAGTTGTATAATACATCACACTAGGAGATCATATCGAATGGAATTTAATTTTTATACCAACGTTTCTCTTGTTGGTAATAGTATTTTATATCGTGGGTTTGAGGATGGTATTGAAGTTCGGAGAGTAGATGATTACTCTCCTACTCTTTTTTTAAAATCTAATAGCAAGACAAATCTTAAAACTTTAACTAATGAATACGTAGAACCTATTCAACCTGGTACGATTGCAGAATGTAGAGAATTTGTTAATACCTACGTTAATGTTCCTAATTTTACGGTTTATGGAAATACAGACTATGTCTATCAGTACATAGGAGATTATTTTCCAAATGAAGTTTCGTATGATTTAAATTTACTTCCTATTTGTTATATTGATATTGAAACAACGTGCGAAAAAGGATTTCCTCAAGTAGAAAATCCAAAGGAACAAGTAATTGCAATTACAGTTTCTATGTTTGATAAAACTCATGTTTTTGGACTTGGAACATTTTCAAATAATACTAAAGGTACTACTTGTTATCAGTTTAGTTCAGAAAAAGATTTATTGGAAAGTTTTTTGCAGTGGTGGGAACAAAATACACCACATATTATAACTGGGTGGAATGTTAAGTTTTTTGATATTCCTTATCTTGTATCTCGAATTAAAACTGTATTAAAACCGAAGGATGCAAAAAGACTTTCTCCGTGGAAAAGATTGCGAGATAAGTATATTGAAAAACAAGGAAAAAAGAATTTGGTTTTTCAAATTCTAGGAATTTCTATTTTAGATTATTATGATTTGTATAGAACGTTTACATATACAAATCAAGAATCTTATAGACTTGATCATATTGCATCTGTAGAACTAAATGAAAGAAAATTAGGTTATGCTGAATATGATTCAATAAAAGATTTTTATAAAAATAATTTTCAAAAATTTATAGATTATAATATTCATGATGTTGTTCTTATTCAAAAACTAGAGCAAAAATTAAAGTTACTAGAACTAGCTGTTGCACTTGCATATAATGCAAAAGTAAATTATGAAGATGTATTTTCTCAGGTACGAACTTGGGATGCAATAATTTATCATTATCTTAGAGATAAAAATATCGTAATTCCACCAAAGAAAGGTAATGTTAAAAACGATCAATATGCTGGTGCTTATGTTAAAGATCCAATTGTGGGTCAGCATGATTGGGTTGTGTCATTTGACTTAAATAGTCTATATCCACACTTGATTATGCAATATAATATCAGTCCAGAAACTTTGGTGCGTGATCATAGTGAACTTTGTTTTGGTATTGGAGTGAATAACATACTCATGGGTGATGTTGATCACACGTATGCTGGTTGTTACGAAAAACTAAAAACACTAAAGAAGTTAGATTTATCGGTTGCTGCAAATGGAACTTTTTATCGTAAAGATAAGTACGGTTTTCTCCCAGAACTAATGGAGAATATGTACGAAGAACGTAGTATGTACAAGAAGAAAATGATCGAGTGTCAAAAGCAGAAAGAAAAGGATCCGGATAATAAAGAACTAGATTATAAAATTGCAAAGTTTAATAACTTTCAGATGGTTCGTAAAATTCAATTGAACTCTGCTTATGGTGCTATCGGAAATCAGTGGTTTAGATATTATGATGTAGATATGGCAGAAGCAATCACGCATTCTGGTCAGTTGAGTATTAGATGGATTGCAGATAAATTAAATGTATTTTTAAATGAGCATGTGGGAACTAAAGATTATGATTATGTTGTTGCATCTGATACAGACTCTGTGTATTTGCGACTTAATGAATTAGTTAAAAAGTTTGTACCTACTAAAAGTAAAGAAGAAGTTATAAACTTTTTAGATAAAGCATCAGAAAAGATTATTCAGCCTTTTATTGACAAACAGTACGCAAATCTGGCTGAGATTATGAATGCGTACCAAAACAAAATGATTATGGAACGCGAAGTTATTGCGGAAAAAGGTATATGGACAGCAAAAAAACGATACATGTTAAATGTGTGGGACAGCGAAGGTGTTCGGTATGAAGAACCCAAACTTAAAATTATGGGAATTGAAACTACCCGAAGTTCTACCCCCGCAATTGTTAGACACAAACTCAAAGAATGTATTAGACTTATTCTTACCACGGACGAATCAACAATCCAAAATTATATTGTTGAAGTTAAAGCTATTTTTTATAAAACTGCACCTGAGGATGTAGCATTCCCACGAGGGGTATCTAATTTGGAAAAGTATAGTAGTGTTACTGATATTTATTCTAAGGGAACGCCTGTTGCAGTTAAAGGTTCTTTAATATATAATCACTATTTGAAAAAACTTGGTATTTCTAGAGAGTACGAAGAAGTATTTGAGGGTGATAAAATTAAATTTATTTACCTAAAGACTCCAAATCCTCTAGGTGGAGTTAAAGGTGATCAAGTAGTTTCATTTAAGACTAGGTTACCAAAAGAATTTGGACTTGATGAATATATTAATTATGACAGACAATTCACAGTGAGTTTTTTAGATCCACTAAAAAAGATTTTAGATGTCATTGGTTGGAATGTAGAAAAAGTAAACACATTAGAAGACTTATTTGTCTAGGAGAATAAATGGAATTTTTAAACGATCTTATTAAAGAGTCAGGAAACAAATATGCAAGCATTGTTGATCAAGGATTGGCAGGAGCTGACATCGGTGGGTTTGTCGATACTGGTTGTTATATTTTTAATGCTATACTTAGCGGTTCTATTTATGGAGGGATACCAGATAATAAAATCATTGCTATTGCTGGTGAAAGTGCCACAGGAAAAACATATTTTACCCTTGGAATCGTTTCTAAATTTTTGCGTGATCGTCCTGATGGGGTTGTGCTTTATTTTGATTCTGAACAGGCAGTAACCTCGGACATGATTAAAGATAGAGGAATCGATACTAAGCGTGTTGCAGTAATGCCTGTATCAACCGTGGAGGAGTTCCGTCATCAAGCAATTAGTATTGTTGATAAGTATAATGACAGTAAAGACAAAAAGCCAATGATGATTGTACTAGACTCTCTTGGTATGCTTTCTACCGAAAAGGAAATGACTGATACTGCTGACGGTAAAACTACCAGAGACATGACTCGTGCTCAAGTAATTAAGGCAACTTTCCGCGTTCTTACTCTTAAATTAGGTGCTGCTGGAATTCCTATGATTATGACAAATCACACTTATGCAGCAGTTGGCTCCATGTTCCCAACTAAGGAGATGAGTGGTGGTGCCGGTTTGAAGTATGCGGCATCCACCATTATTTATCTCTCAAAGAAAAAAGTAAAAGAAGGAACTGATGTCATTGGTAACATTGTTCATTGTAAGTTGTATAAATCTAGACTTACAAAAGAAAACTCTATGGTGGATGTTATGCTTCACTATGATACTGGATTAGATCCCTATTATGGACTATTGACTCTTGCAGAAAAATATGGTATAATTAAAAAGGTATCAACAAGATATGAGTTTCCTGATGGTGCCAAAGTTTTTGAAAAGCATGTATACAAAGATCCAGCAAAGTATTTTACTAAAGAAATAATGGATCAACTAGAAAAAGTAGCTCATGATGAATTTACATATGGGCAAGTAAAAATGGAAACCGATAATGAGTGATCTTTCAAAAATAATTTTATCTAATTTAGCATACAACGACTCTTTTTCTAGAAGAGTCGCTCCTTTTCTACAAGACTCCTTTTTTGAAAGTCATGCAGATAAAATTGTTTTTAAAATTATTTTTGATTTTATAAAACAGTATAATTGTAATCCAACTAAAGATGCAATACTAGTGTGTCTTGATAAGAAAACTGATCTAAATGATGAGTTATATAAAACATGTCATTCAACAATTGAAAGTTTTAATATTGATGATAAAACTGATCAGGAGTGGTTGATTGATGAAACTGAAAATTTCTGTAAAGAAAGAGCAGTTTATAATGCAATCATGGAATCGATTCATATTATTGATGGTAAATCAAAAACCCAAGCTCCTAATTCAATACCCGGAATTTTATCTGATGCTTTGTCGGTATCATTTGATGCTCACATCGGACACGATTACATAGAAGATTCGGATGAAAGATTTGATTTTTATCATCGTGTTGAAACTAAAGTTCCATTTGATTTAGACTATATGAATAGAATTACTAATGGCGGCACTCCCCAAAAAACATTGAATATAATTATGGCAGGAACTGGGGTTGGTAAGTCTTTATTTTTATGTCATCACGCAGCAGCATGTCTTGCACAAAACCAAAACGTTTTGTATATAACATGTGAAATGGCAGAAGAACGAATTGCAGAACGAATTGATGCAAATCTGTTTGATTTACCTATAGATGAAATTAGATCTTTGTCTAAGCAGATGTATGAAAATAAATTGGAATCAATATCTAAACATGTAAAGGGTAAACTTATTATTAAGGAATATCCAACTGCATCTGCTAGTGTAGTCCATTTTAGAAATCTTATAGATGAACTTTGGCTTAAGAAAAAGTTTAAACCTGATATTATCTTTATTGATTATTTAAATATCTGTACCTCTTCGAGATTAAAAAATAATGGTACTGCTAACTCATACACTCTAATTAAGTCAATTGCAGAAGAGTTAAGGGGACTCGCAGTAGAAAAATGTGTTCCTATATTTTCTGCTACACAGGTAAATAGATCAGGTTTTAATAATAGCGATATGGGTTTGGAAGATACTAGTGAATCATTTGGACTTCCAGCAACTGCTGACTTTATGTTTGCACTTATATCAACAGAAGAATTAGAAGATTTAAATCAAATTATGATAAAACAACTAAAAAATAGGTATAACGATCCATCAGCAAATCGTAAATTTATTCTTGGTATAAATCGAGGAAAAATGAAATTATATGATGTTAAAACAGATGAACAAGGTGGACTAGTTAATTCAAATCAAACAACTACAGAAGCTGCTGGTTCTGGATTTGACATTTCGTTTACTGATAAATTTAAATCTAATTCATCTGACTTTTCTTCGTGGAGTTGAAATGACAGTTTTTATTGATAAAAAGTATATTAATATAGTATCAAGTCAACTAGATAAGTTTAGTTGGAAAAAACAAGATTTGGCCAACTGTAGGTGTCCAATTTGTGGGGATTCTCAAAAAAATAAAACAAAAACTAGACTATACTTTTATGAAAAAAAGAATAAATATCTAGTTAAGTGTCATAATTGTGGATATTCTGCAGACATGTTTGGTTTTCTACAAGAGTTAAATCCTTCCTTACATAAGGAATACTCAGTAGAACTATGGAAAGAAAAACACGGAACTAAAACAAAGTCTCGATTAATAGGGGAAAGCGAAATGTTATCGCTAATGAAAAAACCAGAGTTTAAAAAGAAACAGGATTTATTAAAACCTTTAACTTCTGTTAATTCATTACCCAAAGAACATCCGTGTGTTAAGTTTTTAGAAATTAGAAAAATTCCAAAAAGTAAATGGAAGTATCTTTTTTATACTGAAGATTTTGGTTCTTACATGAGATTATTGGATCCATCTTGTTCTAATTATCCGGCGGGAGAACGAGAACGTCTGGTTATTCCTGTCTTTGATAAAGACGGTACTGTAGTTGGTGCTCAGGGAAGAGTACTAACTATGAAAGGAGAAGCAAACGCAAGAACCACTCTTCGATACGTTACCGTAAAGGCGGATAAGAGTATAGATCGTTTATGGTATGGTATGTGGAGAGCGGATCCAAATAAGCGAGTATATGTTGTAGAAGGACCAATTGATTCCTTGTTTATACCGAATAGTATTGCTATGGTTGGATCTGGTGCTATTGATAACATTCACTCTAGATTTACTAAATCTGATGTAGTTTATGTTTTAGATAACGAACCAAGAAATGCACAAATTTCTAAGTATAACGAAAAATTAATTAAAATGGGAAAACAAGTGTGTATTTGGCCATCTGAAATTACAGACAAAGATATTAATGATATGATTTACTCTCGTTCATGGAATGAAGTTAGAAGAATTATTAATGCAAATACGTTTACAGGGTTAGAGGCGACTTTTAAATTAACTCAATGGAGAAAGGTGTAGTATGAGTCAGAAAGTATTGGATAAAGGTCATGTTGATCTCGTAGATTCTATGGGTTCGGATCTTACTGTATGTAATGCAGCAAGAGTTTCTTTTTCTAAAGATACTGAATGGGAGATAGATGAGGAAGCGGTCTCAAGACTCCGTGAGAGCGGATCCTCGTACCACGTAGAGGATGTACAGAAGTTATCAGAACGTGATGGAAAGTTACTGAAGTATCTAGCGACTCATCAACATTGGACTCCCTTTGCACACCCGCAGATTACTATGCGGATAAAGGCACCAATTTCAATTCGGACACAAATGTTCAAACATAAACAGGGTTTTGTGGAGAATGAAATTTCTCGTCGTTACGTCTCCTTTACACCTGAGTTCTATTATCCGTCTTGGAGAGGAGAACCAACTCATGGTGCAAAACAGGGTAGTAGTGATTTTATTTCTATTCATCCCGAAGCAGAGAAAAACTTTGATAATGTTTTGCGTCTTGCTGTCTATACATATGACGAACTTCTTCGTAATAATGTTGCACCAGAACAAGCTAGGTTTGCATTACCTCAGGCGATGTATACAGAGTGGTATTGGACTGGTTCGCTTGCTGCTTATGCTCGATTCTACAAGCAACGAATCGACACCCATGCACAATACGAAGTACGAGAATATGCCAAGGCGATTGGTATTTTGATACAACCGTTATTTCCTGTTTCTTGGAAGTACCTCACTGCTAAATAGAGTGAGGTTTTTTCTAGGAATATTATGTCTATAGACTTATCAAATTATAATATTAAGTTTTATAAAGGTTCTACTTTTAAATTAGATTTTTCTTATACTACAAGTACTGATGTTGCTATAAATCTATCTGGTAGAACAGCAAAGATGCAAGTAAGGCGTTCTCCATACAGTCCGGAATTAATAGCTGAACTGTATGATGATTGGCCTGTAGGATCTGTTGGAATTGGATCTTCCGGTGATTTTCTTTCTGGACAAGGAGTGACAGGTGGAACTGGTGGTATAGCACTAAATTACGATTCTGTAAATGGTGATATTCATGTGGAAATTGATCCTGTTACATCATCTAATATGCCAGTTGGAAAACATTCATATGATATACAGTTGATTAAATCTTCTGATTCAACACAAACAACAATACTACGTGGGGAATTACAAGTTCTTCCTAGTACTTTATGATAAATTAGAACACTTAATCTTCATAAATACAAATGGGAGTAAGCTATGAGTACGACAAATTTGGATCATCAAATTGTTCATTATCAAGGCGATACCTTCGTATTAGAGTTTGAGTATGTAAGCGAAACTAACATTCCACAGGAATTATTAGGATTTTCTGCTGACATGTATATACGGAGATCTCCTCTGGTTTCTAAGCTGGTTTGTCAATTAAATGATGATTTTCCTACTGGTGTTTTTGGTAGATCTAATGATTCTGATTTTCTAGTAGGATCAGGAGTTACTGGAGTAGGTGGGATTTCGTTGAACTATGAAGGAGTTAGTGGTTCTGTTTACATTTCTATAGACGCAACCACAGTTTCTAATATACCTGCAGGAAGAAATTTTTATGATCTTTCTATAACAGGTAGGGATGCAAACGGAGTTACTGGAGCTAGCGGAGAAGTTACAAATATACTAAGCGGGACGTTTGAGTTAGCAAGAGAAGTTACTAGATAAAGTAGAGAAACATTAATGGCTTTAAATAAAGTTAAAATTAAAAATACCGAAAGTATTAGACTTGTAACCGGCGACAAGACCGAAATTAGTGGCGGTTCGTCTTTTAATGGAATAGAGATTGTTGGTGTTACGAATAGTGCTGACGCAACTCAAGTTACCAACAAAACTTCTCTAACTATTCATTCTAGAGTACCGGGAATTAGTTTCAGTGTTGCTACTAATGGAATTACCGCAGAAATTGAAGCTTTTCCTGTTGCAGATCCAGACGAAGAGGAAATTTTTAACAGAATAGCGGGTGATAACCACTTATATTACTTTACTACTATTAGTGGAGCCCTCAATATTCCTGATGCAAGTGCTGCAGGTGAATTTATATTCAATGCAGATAATCGTAAAATTTCTATACATGCTTTAGATTTAAATAACAGACCCGCAGGCAAACAAAGTTTTTCTGCTGCTGCAGAAATATTTAATGGAGTCATACTGGCATCCAGAACCGATACTGCAGGTGAAAATGTTTTTGAAGAACACACGATAACTTATAATAATCCCTCATATAACGGAACAAAGTTTGATATTGAGGATGTTACTATTACTAACGGCACTACCTTAGAAAATTGGTATGGCGGTACTCGTCCTGTTTTAGTTACTGTAATACCAGATTCAGCTCTTTTGGGTGCTACCGAAGTTGCTGCAAGAACTGCATTTGTATTTCCTGATGGGTGTAGTGCTCAATCAATAGTTTCTTCATGGAACGGACTGACATGTGAAGTTACTTTTGATCAATATGTTGCAGATATTAACGGACTTACTGGTGCTATTGATACTAGTGGGTTGACCTTTAACTTTGCTGGTGTGTCTGCATCTGGTGATATTACTACGAATAAACTTATATTCGCTGATGGTACATCAATGAGCACTTCAGCTTCTGGATCTGGTGGAGTAACATCTATAAACGATGTAGTAGCATCTTTTAACGGACTTACTGGTGCTGTAACTTTATCAGCTGGAACTGGTATAACCTTAACTGGTAATGTATTGTCGGTGGATGCAGTAACATCGGTAAATGGTGCTAGTGGTGATGTTACAATTACTGGTGCTACTGGTGCAACAGGAGAACAGGCAATCGCAAAAACTTATGCGGTGACTGTTGCAGATCCAGGAGATGGAAACAACTACTACTTTATCGACACTGTTCAACAAGATACAATTTATCTTCTTCGTGGCCAGAAATATGTTTTCTCTCTTGCAGGAAGTGTAAGTGGACATCCATTCCATCTACAAACAACATCCGGTAGTGCTTATGATTCTAGTAATCTATACACCACGGGAGTTGTAAACGCAGGTGCAGAAAGTGGTGATATAACATTTACAGTTCCTTATGATGCACCATCTACTCTCTATTATAGATGTCAAAATCATGCTAACATGGGTGGTGTAGTCACAATAAAAAATCTTACAGCAAACGATCTGCAAGGTGTTACAGGTGATGTAGGTGCTACTGGTGAACAAGGTGCAGATGGTGCAGGTGGAGGCGGAGCAACTCTTGCTGCAGGTGTTGGACTTGCATTGTCTTCAATTGTTGCGGGCGTAGGTCATACTCTTGATGTAACTTTATCAGCTGGAACTGGTATAACATTAACGGGCACTACATTTAATGTAGATGCAGTAACATCCTTTAATGGATCTAGTGGTGATGTTACTTATCTGATATCAGCTGGAACTGGTATAACCTTAACTGGAACAGAATTAAATGTAGATGCAGTAACATCCTTTAATGGATCTAGTGGTGATGTTACACTTACTGCTGGAACTGGTATAACCTTAACTGGTAGTGAATTAAATGTAGATGCAGTAACATCCTTTAATGGATCTAGTGGTGATGTTACTTATCTGATATCAGCTGGAACTGGTATAACCTTAACTGGTAGTGAATTAAATGTAGATGCAGTAACATCCTTTAATGGATCTAGTGGTGATGTTACACTTACTGCTGGAACTGGTATAACCTTAACTGGTAGTGAATTAAATGTAGATGCAGTAACATCCTTTAATGGAGCTAGCGGTGATGTCACACTTACTGCAGGAACTGGTATAACCTTAACTGGTAGTGAATTAAATGTAGATGCAGTAACATCCTTTAATGGATCTAGTGGTGATGTTACACTTACTGCTGGAACTGGTATAACCTTAACTGGAACAGAATTAAATGTAGATGCAGTAACATCGATAAATGGTATTAGTGGTGCTATTGATACGAGTGGGTTGACATTTAACTTTGCTGGTATTTCTGCATCTGGTGATATTACTGCCGGTGGAAGACTGATTGCCGATGTAGTTCAGGATCCAGATAATGTAAACTCTAGGTTTGGGTATGTAAACAATCCCACCGTATGGCAGTTATACACTGGTAATAATGATGTTAGAGTCACCATTAGTTCTGGAGGACTTCAAACAAGCAATAACGGTCGCCTTCAGGCAGACGGATTTGTACAAGCAGGAACATATGTTCATGCTGGAACTGGTGTCTCGTTAGATGCTTTTGGTATCACCTTCGCCGATGGAACCTATCAAGACACAGCATCTTCTGGTTCTGGTGGAGTAACATCTATAAACGATGTAGTAGCATCTCTTAATGGACTTACTGGTGCTATTGATACGAGTGGGGTGACATTTGACTTTGCTGGTATTTCTGCATCTGGTGATGTTACTGCCTCTGGTGATGTTAGAAGTCCACATTTCTATGGAATAGGTCATGAAACTGGACTAGATGTTGACACCACTAACACCCTCGTACTAAAAGCAGCAAATCAATCTGCGGTTACTGCTAGTACAGTAAAGGTGCAAGTCAAAAAACTTTTGCAAGCAAACGAACTTATTCATGCCAAAGCAGGTATCTCTATGGATGCCGCTGGTATCACCTTCCCCGATGGATTAGAACAAATACAAGCTTCTCATAGTTTTGTTGGAGCTGGATTTGACGGACAGGGTGCAACATTACAAGCTAATACAGTTTTAGTCCCTGTTGAACAAGCAGGATCTATTAGGAGTGCAACTATAGTTGGTGATGTGTCTGGTTCACTTTCAGTATCAATATTTAAATATGGAGTTACTTCTGATACTGCTGATCTTGGTGCCAGTGCAGAAGTAGGAACAATTTCATTATTAGAAAAAATAATAATACGAGATACGACTGAGATTACTGGGACAACTGCTGACATTGCAGAAGGTGATATTTTAGCTTTTAGTCTGGGTGCAACCGCTGCAGGTGCTCCAATAATAGCTTCACAGAAAGCAACATGTAAATTAAAGATTCATGATAAATGATTGAGTATAAATAGACTAGATTGATATTAAACTCAACAGAGTTACTTATACATATAACAGGAGAATATAACAATGACTAACGCAACCCTCACCCTCTTTATCTCACAATCCCTTCGTCCAGACTCGGAACGATTTCGTGGCAACTACTTCCAAGGCATCGACCTCACCTCGCGGGTCACTGCCGAGATTGTTCCCGTCATGGTCTTGACTGGTCTCGCAACCTTCGACGCATCAACAGGTTTGACCCCGGTCGTCGGTCAGGAAGACGAAGCAATTGACGACGGTAGAACCGCTGAAGGAATCATGCCTCTCAAGAACTCCGAGTTCTGCAAGTTGGTCAACTCGTTCATGGCGATCACGGCAAGCATTGCGTCTGATCAGTCGCTCGTCGATGCAATGTCTAATGCATGCGTCCGACCAATTACGGTGAACTGACATGGCTGTAGCCTATTACGACGCTGGTGCGAGTGGGGCAAACGACGGCTCAAGTGCTGCGGACGCATGGACTGACCTCCAGACTGCGTTCGACGGGATCTCTGCGGGTGATACGTTGTATTGCAAAAAGCACAGCAGTCGAGTCGGTGACAACGGATCAACCGCGATCACGTTCTCGACCAGCGCGACTTCCGGCGCACCGACTCGCATCGAGGGATATGGCACGACTCCCGGTGACGGGGTTCATTTTGAAACGTCTTACGCGATCCGCAACACCGGCGAGCATTCCATAATTGCCTACTTCGACGTACAGGTTACGGCAAATGTTTCGAATACTTTTGACTTTAATGCCGACAATGCAATTGCGTACCGATGCAAGTCTTACGCCAGTTACAACTTCGGCGGAGGAGGTAGTTTCACCGACGGGTCTGCGATCGAATGCTCTTTCAGTGCGAAGATCGGCACGGCAAATGATGGGGTATTAGTAGTCAGTCGCGGAAACGTAATTAACTGTTATGTTGAATCTCGATCCACTGGTTCGGGGACAAATGGAGGTGCTGGAATCCGTTTTAATCCGGACTACCGATCATATTCCCTCTGCGGCAACCTCATCGTAGAAAAGAGAACGAATCCCGGAGCATCGAACGGCATCACATCTTATAACGGTACGCAGGCCCAGAACAACATCATATCGAATAACACAATTCATAAATTTGGGAACGCCGGAATTCAAATTGATCAGGGCGTCGCCGCGACCGTGCTCTCTTCCACGTCGATCTATGGAAACTTGTTTTATGATCTGACCTACGGCATCGAACACTTGCAACGAACGAACTCAAATTCATTCCACTGGGCAGCGTACAACAACGCTTACGGTGCTGTATCGTCAGGGCAAACCACAGGCATAACTGAGAATTTTGATCCGATCACATTAACCGGCGATCCGTTTGTAGACCACATCGATTACCAGTTGAACACGACATCCGGAGCGGGTGCGTTGCTCCGTGGTCTGCTAGGTCTACCTGACAGCAAAGACCCCACATCATCAACAAGAAAATCGTTCCCTTCGGTCGGAGCAATCCAACCAGAACTCGGTAGTGCTGCTGTTACTGTCGGATTTGCAATATGAAAATTAGAAAAGACTTCAATTGTCCATACCTTCTGGTAGTTTATATCTAAATGTGATAATTTATTACCGTTCTTAGTGTTCGTGGTAAAAACTCAATCACATTTTAGTTGACTTTTTACATTGAACTGATATAATTTTTAATACAAAGCTTATAAATATAGCTTTACCAATATATAATGGAGTTTAGTTTATGTCCGAATTGCCTAGTTTATATCAATCATTTATTCACCTTTCTCGTTATTCCAGATGGTTGGAAGAGGAAGGTCGAAGAGAATCATGGGATGAAACAGTCAATCGGTATTTTGATTTCTTTACCGAACATCTGAAGACTGAGTGTAATTATAATGTACCAACCAAACTCAGAAAAGAACTGACAGATGCAGTTATTAACTTAGAGATTATGCCGTCTATGCGGGCATTGATGACCGCAGGCGAGGCTCTTAAAAGGGACAATGTTGCAGGATACAATTGTGCCTATGTTAGTGCAAGTAAAGTCAAGTCGTTTGATGAGATTCTGTACATCCTCATGTGCGGAACGGGGGTTGGGTTCTCAGTAGAACGCGACCTCATCAAAACCCTGCCGACGATAGCAGAGGAGTTTCAAGACAGTGATACGACAATTATTGTTCAAGATTCAAAGATGGGTTGGGCGAAAGCCTATAGAGAATTGTTTAGCCTTCTCATTGGAGGTCAAATTCCAAAATGGGACACGAGCAAAGTTCGTGCTGCCGGCAAGCGCCTTAAGACTTTTGGAGGTAGAGCGTCTGGACCAGAACCGCTCGAAGACCTCTTCAGGTTCACCGTCGAAACTTTCCGAAAAGCATCTGGTAGAAAACTTACTTCTATCGAATGTCACGATATTATCTGCAAGATTGCGGAGATTGTTGTTGTCGGAGGTGTTCGTCGATCAGCACTGATATCCCTCTCATCGCTCACTGACGAGCGTATGAGGGATGCCAAGAGTGGTGCATGGTGGGAAGCAGATTCACAGAGGGCTCTTGCGAATAACTCTGTTTCTTACAAAGAAAAACCAGAACCTGGCACATTCATGGAAGAATGGGTCGCTCTGTATAAGTCCAAGAGTGGTGAACGAGGCATTTTCAACCGAGAAGCAGCACATAATCAGGTTGAAAAAGCAAACGCATTTAGAACTCAGTTAGATCCAGACTACAGAATTCGCGATGCGGATCACCTGTTTGGAACCAACCCCTGTTCTGAAATCATTCTTCGTGACCGTGAGTTTTGTAATCTCACGGAAGTCGTAGTCCGTGAAGATGACACATGTAAGAGTCTACAACGCAAGGTAAAACTTGCCACTATTCTCGGTACATGGCAATCAACTCTTCTCAACTTCCGATTCCTCTCTGGTGAGTGGAAGAAGAATTGCGAAGAAGAACGCTTGCTTGGTGTGTCACTTACTGGTATAATGGACTGCGAGACTACGAGAAAGGTAGAAGGATTGGATTTAACATTACGAAGATTACGCAGCACAGCGATTAAGGTAAACAAGGAACTGGCCGATGAACTCGGTATTCCTCAGTCTGCTGCAATCACCTGCGTAAAACCATCTGGAACCGTTTCTCAGTTGACTGACGCAGCGTCTGGTATTCACGCTCGTCATGCCTCACAATATATTCGCACAGTTCGTGCGGATAACAAGGATCCCCTATGTTCCTTTATGAAGGACAAAGGGTTTCCAAATGAAGCAGATGTCATGAAACCAGATCATGTCACTGTATTCTCTTTCCCTGTTCAGTCTCCTCCCAACTGCATTACTCGTAATGAGATGAGAGCGATTGAACAACTAGAACTGTGGTTAGTTTACCAACGGCACTGGTGTGAGCATAAACCATCCGTTACGATTACAGTCCGGGAAGAAGAATGGCCTAGCGTGGGTGGATGGGTATATGATCACTTCGACGAGATCTCTGGAATTTCGTTCTTGCCGCATAGTGATCACTCATATCGTCAAGCACCCTATCAGGATTGTACTTGGAAAGAGTACGAAGCAATGCTCAAGAAAATGCCAGTCGATGTTGACTGGAGCGGTCTCGGAGAGTACGAGAAGGAAGATAATACTTCTGGATCACAGACTATGGCCTGCGTCGGTGGCGCATGTGAGATCGTAGACTTAACAAACTGATCAAAAATCATTAAGGAGAAAATTATGAAAATGATCAATGCTATTATTACATCGTGTGTTCTCAGTGGAGTTGCTGTTGCACAGGATACGGACACTCTTAATCGTGTTCAACTAGATGCCGCAACGCGGACATCACTCAATGACAACTACCTCAGTCTTAATGTTGGTGGTTTTATTCAAACTGGTTGGGAGTATTCTAATGGTGGCGGACTTCCCGCTCAAAACGGGTTTGCGGTTGATCGCGCCCGTCTTACCTTTTCAGGAGATATGAGCAATGAAAGTTTCTCTTACCTCGTCAGTGGACAGTGGGACGATGTTACGAACAGTTTCGATCTGCTTGATGCTGTCGTTACTCTTCGCATGTTCAGCGAATATGCAAACATCCGAGTTGGACAGTTCGTTCCCCAGTTCTATGCTGGATACGTCACTGACCCAACCCAACTCACAACCCTCAACTACAGTGTCTCAGCCCTTACCTTTGGTCAGGGACGAGGAACTGGTATCGAAGCCTTCCGATCTTTCGGAGACTTTGAAGTCAGTGCCTTCTACAACAACGGTTTCGACACCGCTGGTGTCGGCGCTGGAGAAAACAAATATGCCCTCGGTTTTGCAGCGAATTATCATCTGGATAATGCTGTGTCTATTAACGGTGGTTGGGCTTATGATTCTGTCACGGAAGGTGTGAACAGTCTCACCTTCGGTGGTAAATATGCAGATGGTCCTCTCAGCGTTGGTGCTGATTGGATTGTCAACGATGATGGAGGCAGTCTCAACAACTGGTCCATCGTCACTACTGCTGCATACAAGTGCTTCGACAAGTTCGAAGGATTTGCACAGTGGGAAATTGGTGACTACGACGGTAGTCTTAATCTTCTCACCGTGGGTGGTAACTACGATCTTGCTCACGGACTTGTATGGACTAATACCCTCGGGTATGCTATTCAAAGTCTTGGTAGTAATTTCGTAACTGATAACACTGGATGGCGTGCTGGTTCCGATTCGGGACAGTTCGTTCTCCGTAGTGGTGTTACCGTTAGTTTCTGAAAACCCATTTATTAAAAGGAATATAAAAATGGCTACTGAAAAACAAATGACCTGTTCAAAGAGTTGCTGCCCATGTGGGTGGCTTGGTAAACGAGTCCTCGGACTCTCCCTTGGTGTTTGGCTACTTCTGTTCGCAGTCCTCCCAATGAGCGCCCGTGGTGTCTCATGGAGTGCAAGAACTGTTGCAGGACTCTGGGACGGTGGTGTTAAAGTTGTTGGTGTAGATCGTCCTGATCGTGGTGAGCGTGCTGTTCGACGTGATCGTTCATCTGAGTGAGTATACTGTAATAATACATAGTATACACGTAGATTTGCTGGATCATCTCTATTAATATAGGTGTCTCTTAATTGAGACACCTATATATTTGTATGTATTCATTATGTGGTATAGATTATAGTTTAACCTCCCCAGCACTATGCTGTCATATGGGTACAGAATGGAAATACGAAAATTGTATTTTTTATTATCTTTCAGATAAAAAGAAATATTGTGGGATTTTTGACAAACGGATACATGGTAAATCTTTTGATGACTACAATACACCAGAACAAAGGTACGATAGTATTTCATCTTGGGCATTTGATACTTGTTCATTTTGTAGTCATGTCGGTATAGAAAATTATGCATATAATGCAACAGGTAGAGTATTTAATATTGCAGAAAATACGGGAATTCTTAAATATAAGCTATATGAGGCAGGAATACCTTTAGAGTGTATAAATATCTCTACTATAAAAAAATATGCAACAGGCAAAGGTAATGCAACAAAAGCTCATATGTATGATTCGTTTTATAAAGAAACACGAATTGATTTAATGGATATACTAAAAATGAAAACTTTGGGTAATCCCGTTACTGACATAGTAGATTCGTATTATGTGCGTAAAACATTATTTAATATAGTACAAAAAATGGAGAAATGAAATATGTTTATAAAAGATCAAGTAAATGCAATAAATACCCCGACATGGATTAGAGTAAATGAAGATGCACAGCGTCAACATTATAGAAACCAATTTGTAAATGAATATGGCGGGAGATTTATACAAAATGGTAGGTATGTAACCTGGGACAATACTGATGATATTTCTCATATTACAGATAGATATGTCATAAAAACTCCAGATAATAAAATAGAACTAACTGAAGTATTTTCAGTATATTGCAAAGAAAACAATTTAAATAAAGCTGCAATGTATGCTACATTACGAGGAGTCCGAAATCACCACAAAAAATATAAATTGATAAAAATTCCGGAATGAAGGATAATAAATGCTAAATAGAATGAAGGAAACATTTTATGTGTAAACTTTATTTAAAACATCAACACCTTCCCCTACTTAAAGACAAAAATAGCATATATTGACTAGTGAAGTTTCTTCACCGCAATATAATTCTTTTTTGCACACGGTAGGAGGTGATCCAGCTTTACTCCCCCTGAAAAACGGTGAAGAACTCCTGGAGGAGCACAGCAATGTGCTCCTTCTTTTTTATACATACTAATACACTCTTGAGGTTTTTATGGAAAATAATATTATCAATAAGATAGAAGAAGATTTTTGGATGGGCAGTACATTCAAAGATGATCTTTTGGAATTTACTCGTGCGAATAGAGTAGAAAAAGAAAGAGCAATTCAAAATGCTCGTTCTCGTGGTGGTGATCAAAAAGATGTAGATAAAGCAAGAAAATCTGTAGATAGAAAACAAGAAAAACAACAAGATTCCACAAATCCGTGGAAAAATGTTATTATAGTAAGAACCAATCAAGATGGTAAAGTTAGATTAATTCCAAAAGCAGATTTTGAACAAAATAGACATGAATTACTTTTTGGACAAGTATCAGGACAAGCACCAAAACCAGAAGTAACTCCTAATATTGCACAGGAAATGTCATCACAGGATGACTTTGAGGCATCTAAAACCTCTAATAGATTACTTGGTATAGTTTCGAGAAAGAAAAAATCTAAAGATGAAATTATTAGATCTGATCACTATGATTATCCCAAGGACGGTGTTCAAAGACAGGATACGTCTTCAACATATCCAGATTGGGATCATTCTCCTGATTCAATAGCACAGGGAATATCTCTCGTTGCAAATAGCACCGGGGGAAAACCTGTAGATATAAATGCAATAAAACAATTTTTTGGTCAAAGTCAGACATTAATGGATTCTTCTATTCGTGCTTACCAACAATTAAATGATATTGTTAAGGGTCAATTTTCTGTTACAACTCCCGATGAAGTTTACGCTACATCAAAGGCATGGACAAAAATTACTGGTGGGCAGGATAGATCAAACACTGATCTAATAATACAAGATGAAAGTGGTTCAGTTTATTGTGTTTCTATTATCCAAGATAAAACGAAGATAATTGTAGATGATGAAGCAAGAGTTCTTTTTGATTTTTGCTTCAAATCTAAACTAGAAGAGCTTACATCTGATGAAAAAATTAAAAAATCATTAGAAAAATTAAAAAAGAAAGTTTCTGACTACATTATATCTTTTGGTAATAATACTTCGATTCAACAAAAATATCTATATTCCCGTGGGGAAGATTTTAAAATAGACATTATATCTGACTTAGAAGAAATATTACAAACTAGTGATGTTTTAGAGAGTGTAATGGTTATCGAAGCTTTGACAGGAAATGAAAAATTTGGTGGTAAATTACCAGCGGTTTCAAACGCACTTATGAGTACGTCTCGTGACGGCACAAACCTTCAAATGGTTCCTATTACTAATACTTCAACTAAACAGCTATTGGGTGAGACTTACCTAAAACTTAAACTTACATCATCACCGGACGGAACACCGTTTGATGAAATGTATCAACTATTAGTTTCTTCCAGACAAAACATACCACAACTTAGTGAATTTTTAGAATTATCTGAAACCGTTAATGATGGTAAAGTATTTTTTGATAATTTCCTTTCAGAACAAAAAAGTTTATTGGAAGGATTTATTAAGTTGTTTGGTTTATCTGCAACTTCTGTTATTGTACGAAATATAAACTTAGATGCAGTTGGATCTGTTGGTAATGGTGACTATACTAGAATTGATGTTGGTGATAATACCTTTTATGTTGGTGTAGAAAAAGATGTAGAATACTATGATGGATCTGCTCTTAGACTAGGTGAAAGTATGGAAGATCTAGTATTAGGGTTAAGTCTTATAACAGAAAAAGAACGAGATTATAAAAAAGAATACACCAGATATCATTCTAGACCAGAGCAAATTAAAAGACGACAAGGTAGAAACCAAGCACGAGCAAAATTAGAAAAAGAAGGAAGAGTTTCTAACGGTGATGGTAATGATGTTGATCATAAAAATCACAATGCTACAGATAATAGCAGTTCAAATTTAAGGGTTAGAAATAAATCATCAAATCGTGGTGATAATAAAGTACCTGTTAAAGAAGAGTATGGTGCAGGAGAAACAGGTACTTGGGAGTTGTTGTTAAAATATATACAAGATACCCCATATATGACAATACCTAGAGAGTTATTAAAAAAGGAAAAGTATAATGTCGGATCTTGCAGGAAATGTACTGAAAAATAATGCAACCTTAGTTGGAATATTAGGAACATGGGTTGTAACTATAGGAGGATTGCTATGGTCTGTTGCTAGTACAAACGCAACATATGATCTAAGAATTTCTCATATAGAAACAGAATTAACTAATTTGGATGCACGACTTGATGTTGCAGAAACATTTAGAATGGAAATTCGATCAGATTTAGCTGAAATAAAAACAGACTTAATGTGGATAAGAAAAGATTTAGAAGCTAAAAACTAGAACTCACCACATACCCATAGAAAGACTCACATGAACGTTAAACAACTAGAAGTAGGAATGTCAATTCTCATAGAAGATACTATTTGCTTTGTTGAAAGTATTAATAGACTTGGAAATACTTCATATTGTGTTAATTATATCACAGAAACAGGAACTCGTTCTCGAGAGTTTTTTCTTAGTCATGACAAAGTTAAATTATTAGATGAAACTGAAGAATTAACAGAGAAAAAAACAGAAGGTAAAAAATTAAACAACCCGGTTAGAACACCCGGTGGACCGAAAAAATTTTCCGTCTATGTTAAAAACGAGAAAGGGAATACGGTTAAGGTAAACTTTGGTGATCCAAATATGGAAATTAAAAGAGATAATCCAAAGAGAAGAAAATCTTTTAGAGCAAGACACAATTGTGATAATGCGGGACCTAAAACTAAAGCAAGATATTGGTCGTGTCGGCAGTGGAGAAAAAGTGCCCCTGTTGCAGATTCATATGAACCAGATGGTGTTCTTTTAAATGATTCATTTTTAAATAAAGCTAAGTTGCTAACAACAGAATCAAAAACGGAAGATTCTCAATTGGAAAATAATATAGCAAGAGAATTGACGGTAAAAACTAAAGTGAAAAAACCAGAAGCAAAAAAACTGGCTAAAATTATTATGACATCAAAAGACCTATATACTAGTACAAAGGGAAAGGGAACTAAATGAAAACCTTCAATGAATTAAAGACCAAAATATTTGAGAGCGGTGAGCACACCTTTGGTGGTGGGTTCGGAGATAGAACTGATGCACAGGGAGCTGTTGCATCTGCATACAAAGACTACGGTAAGGGTACACACAACATCGATCAAGAAAACAATATGGATAGAATAAATGCTTTCTTGAAGTCATACTTTAAACAACCCGTAAGTGATCTTAGTACAGTTTTGGGTACTCTCAAGAGCAAATTAAATCTAATCAATCTTGATTTTGAATGTAAAAGGGATCCTAAAAATCCTGGAGGAAAACATTCTGTACTCGAAAAGGGACAGAATAGCTATGAGCTAACAAGAAATGGTGGTACTTTTGGTAAAACTCCTACCACACCATTTGATGAATTTGATGAAACCAATGGGTTCCCAGAAGGAACTGCTTATAATTTAAACATAGATGTATCTATGGCAGAGTCCGGACTTTATAAATTAAACGCTGAAATAGCAAGGCAGGCAGATGTATATAATGGAGATAGCGAAGCTTAATTCTAAAAACTTTCTTGATTACGCAATACAAAATTATAGAAATCCTGAATGTCGAGACATTGAGGAATTTTCTGAGGATGTGAATAGAATTAAATATTTAAAACGACTATTTAGTCGGTATGAGCAGGATGATGATTTTAAGTGTAGACTTGTTGTTAATCACTTAATAGTATTTTCTAATGTTTTTGGTAATATACCTTCTTGTAGAATACTATTTTTTAAAGTAGAGGATAGATATCATCATATTTTAAAAACGTGTTTGCAATACATGAATATGTGTCT
>UEXM01001026.1_pt1 | contig 25836 bp, 30 predicted proteins | sample 1796661 | NCBI WGS metagenome assembly UEXM01 (sample SAMEA4772469, study PRJEB27181) | metagenome | reverse complement strand
CAAGATCTTGTAATTCATTCAACGGTTCCATAAAGTTAACCACTGCGGCCTTGCCTGCTAATTTTGATATCATTAATTCTTCCTGTTGATTTGTTTTGAATTTATCAATTGTCATTACGCTGTCTCCCCAAACATTGCTGCTCTAATATTAGCATCATCACATTGAATATGACTAAACTTATCACCGTTCCATTCATCTTGTTCTAATACACCAGCTGCAACACAAGTTGAAATAGCACAAGTCCAAATTATAAGATTTTGAATAAGATCTTTGTTAAACTGAAATGGACCTTTAGTCATCTTAGCTAACTCTTTACTTGCCCAAATCATTCTTTGTTGTTCTTCAGCAACAAACTCTTCTCTGGATTGCTTATACACTTCCATAGTCCTATTTGTTTTTAAGACGCTTACTTGTTTATCAGCACATTCTTTAAAATGTGCACCCATTTGAATTGCATCTACTCTAGACATACCCATTGCGTCAAGTGTCATATTTGAAAATTCAAAGCCGTTAACATTATCATTTGCTTTGTAACCCCAATAAAACCCTATAAGATCTGTGTTTGGGTGTAATAGACTCTTAACAGTTGCCTTAGTTGCCTTAGACGCTTGTTTTGCCTTAAATGCTTTTGCTCTTGCTTTTGCTTTTGCTTTACCGTTTAATTTCTTACTCATATTGTATTCTCCATTTGTGTAATAAGCATTATTGCTTAATTTCTTACTGTCTATACTAATATTATACGGCAAGATGCCTTGGTTGTCAACCTTTTTAGTCAAAAAGAAACCCATATATTTCAATGGGTTATAATTTATTTTAAATTAATTTAATCTTTTTTAGGTTTTTTATAACTATTTGCTAGTGTAATAATCATATAACGATCCAACTCATCTTGTGTTGGGCGTCTATATTCAAATTCTACCCCTAAAGCTTCATATATTTTTTGCCAAGCCTTTAGTTTTTTATGGACTCTATCTAACAGTAGTTCTGCATCGTTCATTTTGCAAATTTTCTGTCTACTTCTACCCGTTGTTGTTCAAAAAACAGTGCTGTTGCTAGTAAACGCTCTCGTCTTTGGTTCATTGTAGGGTGTGTTAAGCGCCATAGGAATTCAGCATCTCGTGAATTCAAGCGTTTATACTCACTTAAATTCCAACGTTTCATTACAACTCTACAGTGATCGTATTGTTCTGGTGCTATATTGTAATTGTGCATAGTTCGTTTTGAGTGTTTAACTAACCATTTGTGTGCTGTTTGTTTGTGATGATTCTTCTTCCACCATCTACGGAAATTGTTTAATCTTTCTGTGTTCATGTTTTTCTCCTTTTAATGTTTGCGTATAAACGCATCTCTGTCAAATACTGCTTTGCAGTTTATGTTGTTTCTTTGTGTTTGTGATAGTTTGCTGAATTCCTTCATGCTCATATCATAAATTTTATGTCCAACCCAAGTATCACGAAACTTCATTATCATATAGTCTTTTTCCCAATCACTATAATCCTTATATTCCTTTTGGTCTACACATCTCATTCCATCTTCATAGCTGTATATTTCTATTACCATATTAGTATTTACTCCTTTATAATCTGTTCTGCTTCGCACAACAGAAAACATCAAAACTCTAAAGAGTTTTTTCTGTTTATTTTTTTTCTCTTCTTAAGTGGAACATAACATCATTTAATTGATTATATAATCAGTAACACTTGATACTTCAGTCATAGGATACCTACTCAAAGGCATCCAAAAAAAAAGACTTTTCAGTCAATTAAGGAAAGCAGGTAATTGTTTTGTAATACAAGGTAGTATGCTATGGGGTTTTGGACTTACCCAACCTGCAACAGTTATTTTATAGTGCCGCGTATCTAAGAGCACTTTTATAGCCTACCTGTGTTGCTAACGCCAACACCAACGGTTCCGTATGTAGCAATTCATACTATACTAATCCTCAATCTCCCTATTTGTTTGTTGGAGTATGCACTATTATTTCAGTGTTTCTTAGTATGTTGCGTGTGACTTTCTTAGGGTCCTTTTACACAGCAGTATATTATCTGGCCTGCCAACCTTATGTTGCTATTAAAATATTTTCTTTAATTTGCCGTAAGTATTGCCTGAGTATTTGTTGCCTTTGGGTTTTGCCTGTGTGTTGGGATTTGTATTAGTTGCCCAATTAGTTATATTATCTAACTGTCGTGGGGTTAGTTGTGCCAAGTCGCTTGTGCCGTAATATTTAAGTGCCAGTGTTTTGTATTGGTTTGTATTTGCCATTGTTAGTATTATAGTATAGTTTTGTGTTAGTGTCAACTGATATCAAACAATCCGTTGTCAAAATGTTTTTCAAGTTTTTCAACATCACGCTTGTGGATTAAATCACTTATATGATCATACATATCTTGTTTTGTAGCAAATAACTGTTCCGGTTGTGCTTGTCGTATACTGTCAGCATTAATAAGATGTTTCTTATTAGGCATTGACTTCAAATTACTTATCACAACACCTTCTTTGCATTGTAGTATATTAAGCCAAGTTGCTGCATTATGTATTTTCTTACCGTTTTTTTGAAAAGGATATACATATGTCCAAAACTCTTCCAAGTCTTCATTACATATGTTTACGTGGTAATAATCATTACCATGTGTGCTACTTGTTTCTGTTGTGTAATTTAAGATATAATATCTCACTGTGTTTCTCCCATAATTTAGTATAAAAGTCAATTCTTTTACTTAATGTATTTATCATTATACAACAAAAACACGCTTTTGTCAAGAAAAAAGACGCCTTTCGACGCCTTTTTAGAATCATTGTATAAAGTAGTGGGCAGTTATCTGCTAATATGGCACTGTTTCCAGTTACATTTTGTTGGAGCTAGGCAATGAAATCCCTAGATTACCCTTATACAACTGTAAACTAAAACTATTGAACATTTTGGAGAATGTCTGACTGTAATCATTTGAGTAATATACTTGAAATGTTTTAATCTACTAATACTATTTATACACTAAGAAACGTTAATTGTCAACCTCTAAGAACTCTTTAATATAATCTGGGTTGGCTTTTTTGTATTTCTTTATATGATAATATACAGCCGCTGGCGTAACTCCCAATCGTCTGCTTATTTTTGCTGATGAAAGACCTGCACTGTGCCAACTCCATATGTTAGCAGTAAGATCTGCATTAGGATCAAAATTGTTTGTTCCTCCTGGTTTGCGTCCTCGTTTGTTTTGCATGTTAACGCTTTCTTCAGTCCTGTTGTCTATTCTTTCGTCCTGGTTATGTAGTAATTTTCTTTGCACTGTGTAATCATTTATCTTTGGTCTAACTGGCATGTCATGTAGTTTTAGCCATTCATTTATGCACAATGCATTTGTGGCAATTGCCAGTCCCTCTTTGTGCATATGATACATGCAGTATGTTCCTGGTATTTCTTCTTTAAAGTCTGTGTGTAAGAAAACAAAGTGTGTTAGTTTCTTATAATCTTCTAAATCTAACACTCTTTGAAACATGGCTCTGAGTTTTTGTTTACCACCATATGTGGTATAATCTGTGGGGGTGTTCATAGTATATCCTGTAAATTATCTACGCTGTATGCGTTGATTTGATGTGTTTAACGCGGTGTTTTAGTAAGTGCCTCCGTCAATGACATTACTGTTTTCCCATTGTGCTTCTGGTGTTGCATCAGCATTATACTGTAATAAATGTCCATTTGCAACTGCATTTGCACCTGTGCTTTCAATAACAATATCTTTCAATATACCAATTGGTGCTTGTGTAACAACATCTTCTTTTGTTGGAAGCATTACCATTGAACCACCGTCTAATCTTATCTTACTCATATTTATTATCCTTATATCTGTATACTTGATTCGTATTCTGTGCAAATAAATTCAAATTGATTACCTTTTTGAAATGTTATTTCTAACACTCTAAATAATTTATTTGCTGAACTAGTCCAACCAAGATCTTCTTGCACAATCTTTACAATGTCACCACATTCAACTCTAAGAGCTTGGTGGTTTGCAATAAATGATGCTGATATTTGATGCCTACTGTTATCAATTCTGTATTTGTTTAATCTACTAACAAAAGTTGGATCAGTTGTCATTTGATAATCTACTTTTGATTCTAATACTGTTCCATTGTCTTCGCTTAGATAATTTGTTCCATCATTACCTGTGTAAGTAACTTCAACGTTATCTACATAATTTAATGCAGTTGAGCTATCTACATATCCTGCTGTTATTTTGTTAAATAAACTTGACTTTGATGGTTTACTAACACTAACTGGTCCTAATATGTTATCTTTGTTAAATTCAAATACACTAGTTTCGTTTTGTTTGCGTGGCACAAGTTTATACTTTCCGCCTGCAAAAACTAAACTACTGTTACATGAAAGTGTTAACATTTCTACATTATCATACAGTCTAGCAGCTGTTGGAATTACTCCATTGTATTTAATACCACTGCCACCATTAGCACTTGCATAATGAGTTCTTGCTGATTGGAAACTGTCTATATCAATGTCTATTCCTGCTTGATAATTGCCACTTGAATCGTGGTCCATTGATTTTCCATATCGTTTGTTTGTCATGTAATCGTATATAACATCAGCAGGGTTTTGTCCGTCTCCTACTGTGTTACTATAACTACTGCTTCCACTAGTTAATGTGCTAACATTTTTTATGTGTTTTCCTTCTACAACTACTGTAATTACAGGAACACCACCTGCATAAGCATCTGCATTTGCTTTTAGTTTAATAGCAAAATAAGCCACGCCTCGTAATCTAGCTGTGCTTGGCCAACGACTACTACCAACACTGTTTTGTATCATAGTATCAACAGTCTGATCATCTCTTCCATCATGGTAATTAATGCTCATTACTGCTCCAGCATCACTGTATTCATTTCCTGATTGAAATCCACTTAATGAATAACGACCACCCGATTCACTGTAACTTCCACTAGCATCATCATCCCAAATACGGACATCACCAAATAATACTTGCTTTGGTATGCCTGTTTGTCCTTCAGATACCACTATTACCATATTAAAGTATTCATTTCCAGTAGGTGTATCATCAACAGTTCCACTTCCGTTTGATGTTTCAACATATACTCTTGTTCCACCTATTCTATGAGTTCCATAAATTACTGGAATACTTGCGTTGTTTGAACTTCTGTTAACTAATAATCTACTTGCAACAGAGGCTGCAATACTGGCGTCTCTTGCATCTCTGGCTGCCTGTTCAGCAATTAATCGTTCTTGTTCTCTGGCAGCCTCTGCGGCTCTTTCTGCTGCGGCTCTGGCTGCCTCTTCTGCTGCTCGACGCTCTCTATCTCTTTTATCTTGTCCGGTAATCTTTCTAACAAAGCCGCCCATTATATTCTCCTAAACCTTTTTGCATAGCCACTATCACTATAATCTAAGTCAGCATCATCGGGCAAATGTTTAAATAAGTCATTGTCAGCTGTAACAGTCCAAGCTAATCCTTGAAATATTATAAAACCAACAAAATTTGTGCCATTATAATTCCACCAAATATCTCCAGCTAATGGCATTTCATCTCTACTTATTTCTTTATACCCTGGATTATTAACTTTAAATTCTTCAAGACTGTATTTTTTTGCAAACTTCAACATGTCTCTTTTACTAGCATATTTGCCTTTGATATCTTTAGTCCAATTGACTCCAGTTAATCTATCAATCCAATCAGCAACAAATAAAACACAATCAAATTCTCCTAGACTGTATTTTTTAAATCTTATCTCACTTAAATATTGTGCTAATAATAATTTTTCTTGTGCTATTATCATTTTGGCGGTTCCTGCCAAACTACGTCTTTCATTATTTTATCAGCATGAACAAATCCAGTATCACCACTAAATGCACTTATACTTTGTTGTGAGTTTGTATTTGATTTGCGTCCGTTGGTGCGTGAAAACGTAACCCAGTGTGAGCTTACATTCATTGAAACACTTATTGCTCCTTCGGGGTCATTATTAAGTGCTACTGAATTTATTTGACCTTGAAATACTTTTATTGAGCCTAATATATTAAATCCTAAATCAAAATATACTCTGTATCTATTAACTGGTTGATCAATATAAACAGTTGTAGATTTCATAAAAGTTTGCATAATTGATTCTGGTGGGCTATATCCACTTACATCATGTCCACCTATAGCATCTTTTTCAAATGGTGCAATACCTGACAAATCTATATTCAAGTCTGGTATTGACATTTGCATGTTTTCTTCAATTTCACCTATGCGTAAGTATTGACCAAATGAGTTGTAAGTGTTGCTATTAAGAACAATATTTTGTGGTGCATCTGTAAATCTATATACAACATCAGTTCCGTTTTGAACCGTTGTAACATCTACACAATCATAATATGTAACTACTTGTTTGCCGATTTCGTCTAGCAATGATGCTGACATTCCTCTGTTTGCCATACTTTATAATTTCCATTCGTCTAATTCAAATACAACTGTTAGATAATATAAGTTATCTAATCCAGTAGTATATAAGAATTCATTTTCATTTAATGTCACAACAATATTGTCTGGTGCTGTAGTCCATGAATCACCTCTGTCTTGAGCTGTTTTAATTGGATAAGCTAATCTAACTTTTGCTTCACCAAAAACATTTGCATTTGCTGTGCTTATAATAGTATTTATGTTTCCGTTACAGTTGCCATCTTTGCCAGCAATTGTATCACCTGTGCTTAGTGTATCTCCTACTGCTAATCCTTCTAACAATACTACTAAATCACCAGCACTTGCACTGTCTTTTAATTTTAAACTGTTTGCACTATTGCCACTGTTTAAGTTCTTAAATAAAATGTTCTTTCCATCTTGCACTAACTCTAATAAGAATGGAGTTGTTTGTCCACGTGCTGCTTGAGCAATAGCGGCATATTCTTTAAATTGATTTGCTGTCATTGGCGGGTATTCTAATTCAACACTCCACTTTGTATAACCTGAACTTTTAGCATACTTTATACCTGACTGTGATCTTGTTATTGCAGTTGGTTGTAAATATGTTATTTCAGCGGCTGCTGGTGCAACTGTTGATGGCCATTTCTTTAATGTATCTTCGGCACCGTTTGTCCATTCATCATCTGTATCCCAAGTATCTGCGGCTTCTAATAGTGTTGGTGTTGGTGGATATGTATCTGCTGCATCTTGTTCTATTTCAAACATAACATAGCCTGCTGGTCCATAACCTGCACCATGTTCAGTGCCTAATGCAATATTGTTAATTCGTCCTTGTGAATCAACACTTATTTGAACATCTGCATCTGTGGTATTAGTTTGTTCTCCGCTTGTGCCTGCACGCCAGTGTTTTCCTGGTTTAATACGTGCTGAACCTACATAAGTTGACGCACCTGTGCGTTGTCTAAATTGTTCATTGCCGTATGAAATAATGTTAACAAAAGTAATTTCACCTGAACTGTCTACAGTGCCTCTTATCATTGGAGTTTGGTATATATCCCAAATTGCTATGTTTCCACTGTATGATTTATGTTTAAGAAAGTATTTGAACATACTAATGTGTTCCATCATACCATCAACATCGTCTGGTGCTGTGCTTGTGTTTAATGGCAAATAATTTCCATCTCTAACGTCTTTAATTCTCTTTTGAAATCCACTGCTATCATTACCAATGTAATTTGGATCAATGTAGTGTGTCGAACTGTTGTCTGGGTATGTTAATATACTAATCATTTTTAAATTCCTGCTCTACCGCGTTTTCGATACGCCTGGTTAATCATTCCAATTATTTGTTGTTTTTGTTCTAGTATGAAATCAGTTCCCGTAGATGGATCAATTGCATTGATGTTAAAATTAACTGTTAATCCACCGCCACCTGAGTCGCCATTGTTTCTTGCAATACGTCCATTGCCACTTGGCGTAAACATTTCAGGTCCGTTTTCACCAACCATATAACTTTTACCACCTGTAACTGGTCCACCACTTGCTCTAAATAGTCCACTTAAGAATCCACCACCTGGTATAAAACTTAGTAATCCTTTTGCAACAGTTCCAAAGAGACTTCCGCCTCCTCCACCGCCGCCCATCATACCACTTATTATTCTTCCAACTGAACTTGAACTACTTAATGCATCAGTAACCATTTTACCCATAGTTGACTTAAAGAATCCACCAAAGCTACTTAGGTCCATTTTACCTTTGTTTAATGAACTTGAAATAGTATTAACATATCCGTCCATTCCGTGATCCATTGTATTAAGAACTTCAGTGTTCATTTGTGCTGTTTGTCTAGTAGTTTCAGTTTTCATTCTAACAAATTCATCAATGATTGCATCAACCATATCTGGAACAATTGAGTGATCAACTGCTTCATCTTTTGTTTTACTAAACACACCTAATACACTGTCTTTCCATTTAGACATTTTCTTTTTAGTTGAATCAACCATATCACCTAACTTACCAGTGATAGCTTCTTTCATCTTTTTAACTTCTTCTGGTATTGCTTTAATCTTTTCAACTAAATCAACAAAGAAAGTAACAAGCCCTTCAATAGCTTTACCGGCAGTTTCAAAGCCGTCTTTTAATAATGGTATTGATTTTTCTACTAATGGTGCAATTGCTTCAGCAACTGTGCCTAACACTTCAAATATGTTTTTTAACATTGGCCAAAGTATATCACTTATTACTGTGCCAACTAAACTTAATACTGGTTTGAGTGTTTCAAATGCATCTGTAACACCATCAATTATGTCTGGCATTTTAGCCATTAACTTTTCTGCTAGTTCAACTAACACTGGTAGTATTGGTGTAATGGCATCAGTCATTAACTGTCCCATACCTTCTTTTAATCTACCTACAGTATCATTAAACTTTTCTGCGTTTTCGGCTGCACTAACATCTACAATGTTTGAGTTTGCTGCAACATCGTCTAGTGTTGCCTGCATATCTTCTGCAGTTGTGTTGATACTTGCAAACTGTTCTTGAATTAATGGACCAGCTCGTCCACCAACTACTTTTGCAAAGTCTTCTGTTGTGATTGTGCCTTCATTTAAGGCATTCATCATTGCTTGTAATAATTCAGGTCCACTTTTAATCTCACCGTTTGCATCTCTTACACTGTCACCTAATTTGTCAGTAACACTTGCAAATGATTTCTGTCCTTCTAGACCTGCTTTAATTCTTGAATTCGTTTGAAGCATAGCTCTATCAAATGTAGCAGCATCAATACCTGCTTCATTCATAGCTTGTTTCATTACTTGGAAGCCTTGGAACGCTTCATTGGATCCCGCCGCGCCTGCAGCCCTGGCACTTTTTGCTAAACTATCAAAGTTATCAATAGTGTCTTGTATTCCCTTAACCACACCAAATGCCGCAAGGGCCGTTCCTGCAACACCAAGTGCTGCTTTGAACTTATTTGATTTTGCTGTTAAGCCATCTAGACCGCCACCAACGCTGCCAATAGCACCTTTGGTATTATCCTTTGCAGTAATATCTATATTATAATTGTTACTCATAGTTTAATTCCTTATCAATTACTTTTTTGATTCTTTATAGTGTAATACTGCGTCCAACCTCTCAACTCTGTTGTAGAGATATTGTTCATGATCCACTCTGCACTGCGTCCCAGTTGTTCAGCTAAGAAAAAGATGAAATACAAATCTTTTTCTTTTACTGCTTTCCCACGTCTTCGTCTTTGATCTCTTGGTTCATTTCACCAACAACTCTAATAATAATATTAGGGTCTACTTCATTCATTAAACGTGTCTTTGACGCATGTGTAAACAATCTCTTTCCATCTTTATCCAATGATCTAACTATTAGTGTTTCAATCATTGCTTCAACCATTTTACCATCGTTGCTTAGTTGAATAATCTTTTCTTGTTGTGCAAATGTAAATGCTGGCTTGAACCAAATAGTTGCACTCCATTCAGGGACTTCAATACTTAGTAGTCCACCTGACAGTTGATCTTTGAAATGCGCCGTAGCGTTTTCCATAATATTAAATTTATCAGTCATAACTGTTTCTCCTTGTTAGTTATTTTTTTGTTTGCTTAAATGCATTGTCAACAATACCTTTAGGCTCTTGTCTTGACCAGCCATCATCTAAGATACTAGCATAGCCAACTGCGTTAGTAAGAATCCTCTTACTTAATCCGCTTCCAATCTTTAAGTCACCTACTTTAGACCAAGCCTTTCTTGCTGCACCTGTTCTAATTGGGGTTCTAACTCTAAGATTGCTCGTAAAATTAGTAACAAACTTGTTAAAGTCTTTTTGCATTTCTGTTTTCATATTTTTTATTGTATTATTCTTTGCCATTGCTTGTTCCTAATTTAAAGTAAATAGGCTGGTCGCCCAGCCCATTCATTAACTAGATGCTCTTCCGAGGTCTCCAGTTCCAGTAAAGTTAACTGTTGCTTGAACAACATCAGCTGTTTCACCAGTCATTTCAAAGCTAGTAATAATAATATCACCGCTTAAATTTGCGCCTGTTCCTTCTGGATAAAGAATCATCTGAATGTAATCTGCTGTTCCGTCACCAACGCCGGGACGCAAGTAAGTTGTAGATATATCTTGTTTATTGTAGATAAGATCTAAACTTCCTTCCCAACTCTTCAGAGTAGCAACATGCGTTCTGCTTGACGTTGTGCCTGTTCCAAAGCTGGTTGTTTCTGCTGTTTCAGCCGTCTCAGTTAAAGAATAAGATGTGATTTGAGCCACATCCGTTGCTTCAAGACTTAGGACACCTGATTTACCTTTTATCGCCATTATATTTCTCCTAAATAATGATTATTAAATAGTATATACATATGATACTGTAAACACTACTCTGCTTGAGCTATATGGACTCATGTCACCTGCTTCAAGCTGTTCTATTCTCGTAAGAGAACAATCTTTTGCCTTATCACCCAACGTTCTATCTACATTGACAGTGTCTTCCATAGCCTTGATAGCTACATTGAGTTGAGTATTTCTTTTCTTGCCTGATATTACTACCACACAATCAACTTCCATAACTCCTTCTCTTAGGTGCTTAACACCAAATGCAATATCTTCTCTATCTTCATCACTTGCTTCTATGTAGACTGCCGGGAATGCAGTGCGTGGTAGTTCCTCAGGAATGATTGGATCCCTGACAACTCTACCAAACTTAACTGTGGTTTGCTTCTTGAATAAATCAACAAGTGCCACACATATACTTTCTCTTTCGCTTACCGTAGCCATTATCTGTATAACCTTGTTTGAGCGTATTTGTAAGTTTCAGCTTCGGTTGTTGTTCCGTCACCATCACTATCATACTTTATACCCAATGCGAATTGCATATCTAATTCATCTTTCAAACGGTCCTGGTAGAACTTAATTTGTTCAATGAATGTATCTTCAACTCTAAAGGTAGACATTTTTGGAAGCACATAAGCAACCAATGTCTGATATACAGTAGCTTTAGTCCACTGTGCGCCAGTTAATTTAGATGCATCAAAGTCTGTTCCGCCTCTAACTTGATCATACCACTTAACTTCAACCATATTTTTGATATCAGTTTCAGCTAATGCCAGTTCTGCGTCCCAATCCTCTGTGTCACCTTCATATACTTCTGGTGCATAAAAGTTTAGATTTTCTGCTGTTGCGTAAGACAATTTATTTCTCCTAGTTAAATTACTAGGGGATTAGATCCCCTAGTATAGTGTTTTGTGTATTATGCAGTTCCTACAACAATACCACGTGTAGTGTCAATAATGTCAACACCAAATGCTGCTGAAGCAACGATATCGTTACCTACTGCTGCTGCACGTCTTTCAACTTCTAAGTTAACACCACCTTGCATAGCAATTCTCATAGCGTCTTGCGAGAATACTGCGAATTTAGGTGTAGTTAGACCTGAGTTAGTTCCAAATGAACTTGAAACATAACAAGGAACACCAGCAATCATACCAATTAAACCAGTTTTCATTGCTGCGTTTTGTGTGTCACCACCTGCAAATGCAGCTGATCCAACATGTTCCATAAAGTCTTTGTATGCCGTTGGTGCAACGATACATGATAATGGTCCAGTTTCACCTGCGCCACGAATAGTTCCGATTTGGTCATATAAGTCATGTAACAAGTTAGATGTTGGAGCCACTGTTCCTAGATCACCTAGTTTTGCTGATACAAGTGCGTCTACTTTAGCCGCAATTGCATTACCCATGATTCTACCCATGTCTGCTGTGTCAATGCCACCGAAGTCACGTAAAACTGTTCTTGCTGCAATTAGTTGTAATGCAACTGGAACTTTTGTGTCTGTTGGTAGTAGTGAATCAAAGTCTTGTGGATCTGTGCCAGTTCCTTCAGTAGTAATTGCTGCTGCAGTTACTGAACCCATTACAGCTACTTGTGCCGAAGCCGAGCCTGCTGGAACTTGAACGATTGGAACCATTGAACCTGGTAGATACAATGAGTTCTCTTGTGCTGCGTATACAGTTGCAGCTTGTGTTGGGACCATTAAAGCGTCTAAGTTTAGACCTGATCCATATTGTGCGTTTGCCATTTTAATTTCTCCTAATAAATGGTTATATTATTAATTAAACTTTACCTGCGGCTTTCATCTTTTTATAGATTTCTCTGTCGCTGGCTTTGTTCATATCAAGTTGTGCTAAATCCAAACTCTGTGGATCAGCATTGTTTGTATTACCCGTAGAGCCTGCACCACTTGGGCCGGCACTTTTAAAATACGTATTACCTGATAGAAACTCTTCAACTAGTTGGTTAACACTCATTGGATCAGCTGAATCCGTATATCTTTGTTTACCTTCTTTGTCAGTAACTATTACATTACCTTCTGTATCTAGTTTAATACTTCCTCTCAGTAGTTGAGCTACGTGATCAGGAGCAACACTTTTAGCTTTAGATGCCGCATCAATTAATGCACCATCAATTTTGATACTCTCAAGTTCAGTTCTAAGTCTAATGATTTCACTATCTGACTTTTCTTTCTGCTTCTTAAGAACACCATTAAAGTCTTCCTTCTTAATCAGTGTCTCTTCCTCAACTTGCTCTTTCAAGCTCTTGAGTGCGTTGTATTCGTCTAAGTCAACACCTTCAAACTTCTTGTTAACTTGGGCAACACGTTTGCCAATAAGTTCATTTACCTCATCTTGAGTGAACTTCTTAGCTTCAACCTGGGAGTCATTTGTTTGGCCTGTTGCTGTATCCCCAGTGTCTACAGTTTCAGTTTGTGTTTCCACACCATGATTATCAATTGTCATGTCAATATTCCTTTATTAAGTTTAGGGTTGGATACTAAAGTATCAAACTTGTTTATAGCTTTATTTATCCTTTTATTATTCCTCTACGGGCACCCAATAGTGTCTGCAATTGTATCCGCCTCTTACAACAAACGGATCGCCTGGTTCTTTACCAGCCCAGCCACTACCATCCCATAGATTTTGTATATCTTCTGCATTCATTATACTGCCTACCATTGATACACAAAAGGGTCTCGAAGTTGCCATAACACCACCTACATATTCAAAGTTCTCAACACCATTTCGTGTTGCTTGAGCTTTTGCATAAGTGCCATTAAAGCTACCTACGACATTATCTGCCGTTGTTGTTAATTTAACAGCAATTGAACCTGCTGTATTAACACTTCCTGGTAACATACGTCTTAGTTTGTTTGTGCTTTGTGTGACTAACGCCGCACTTGCACCTGTTTTAACTAATTTACGTAAATTACGTTGTTCGCGTCTTACATCTGGATCTGTTGAATCCATTTGCACTCCACTAATTCTTCCTCTTGCTTGTGCTACTAATGTTGCAGTTCCTAATCCTGCAACTGTGCCAAGCACTACTGTTTTTACAACATCTTCGCCTGAGCTTGATATTGCATTACTTAATTCTTCACTACTTAAATCTAATAGTTGACTTTGACTTTGAAAGTCCGCTGGACCAGCCGGTGTTTTACTTTGAGTCATGAAGTCTTCACTAATAGTTGTTAAAGGTTGTGCCGCATCCTTTACAGTCTGACTTTGCTCAGCAAATGCTGCCAGTATTTGCGGTCTTACCATCTCTGGTGGGAGTTCTAAAGCAATAATATCAGCTACTTTGTTTTCTAATGCCTTAACATTATCAAATACATCAGCTTTAATTGTTTCTATTGCTTTATCAACAACCCTATCATGTTTCTTTACATTGAAAGCCAAGTTTATTCACCCTCGTGTGTATAACCCAATGCACTTAGTTGTTCGTGTTGTAGTTGTGATGTAACAACAGTAACAGCTCCTGTTTCTGGGTTTGTCATTTCGTGTGTTTCAAATTCACCTTTGTCCATGTCAGCTAAGATTTCACTTTGTAGTTCATCATCATCTACAGTAAGTGCAACTACTTGTTTGCTTATTTCGTTTTGGAACATTTCATTTGATACACCTGCACTTCTTGCCTTCATTAGGAAGTCTAGTTCTAAATGTTCATCTCTCATATCAAAGGTTTCTGGATAATCAATAGTAAAGTCTTCTGGCATACTTAATGCTTGCCAATCTAACCATGTAATCCACATTTGGTATTCTGTTTCTTTGAGTGTGTCAGCCATGTCCGCCAGCTTTGCATTTAATAATTGTCGTTCTGTCTGTAATGCAACACCACTCATTGGTGAACCTGTTGTTGCCTGTATTGCACTTGTATGTGTCATGCGTTTAATACTTGCAACTGAGTTTTCAATTGTTTTTAAAATACTATCTGTTGTGCTTAAACTAGGTTGTAGTAAATATGGTTTCAATGCTGGATCAACATCATTGTCTAAGTTAAGTATTGAACCTGCACCTGCAACTGCGTCAGTTGATGTTGGTTTAACAAGTGTAGGATGGGAACTTATTTTCAAATGTTGTTCTACCTCGCTTAAACAGTTGTAAATAAACTTCTGTTGATTAGCCACGTCTGAAATCAAACTATAACCTATACCTTTAGTTGGACTTTTTAATGGAGCATGAAACACAAAAGGAATGTAACCCAATGGATTATCATATTCTTGATGTTCAACTATTTTATGCATATCACCTTGTTCATCTTTGGCTACTTTGTATTTCTCTACATAACCTTTGTGCCAACAAGTAAATGTAACATACTGATCATTTTCTGATTCTCTTACTTTGATGTATTCAAGTTCCATCTTGCCTGCTAGGTTGCGTTCAAAATACCAGTCGAGCACATTTTGTGGAGTGTAAGCAGCCGCATAAGCACGAATGCCTAATTGAATTGCTTCAGCTTCTGTTTCTACTTTGTATGCTGGTTTGTCAATTAAGATCCAAGTTGATCCATGCACCATAGCCAAGTCATTAGCAGTTTTTAAGAAACTGTCTATGCTTTGTCCTTCTTGGTCAGTGTCATACAACCACGCATTAACTAATGGGTTGTTGATTAACAGTCCTAAGTCTCTTTTTGGTAGTGTTCTAAATAAGAAACTTCTGTAAATATCTACGGTTGTTTGCACATGGTTATCTAATGGAGTTGAGTTTAATCTCTTTCCATATTGGTCACCTGGTCCAGTATTTTCACCTAAGTATTGTGTTAAGTAACTACCACTTTTATACAATTCACCACCCACATATGATTTGTAGTGATAGTTAGCCTGCTTGGCTACTTCTGTGTAGCTAGGGTGGGTTTGTTCTATTTGTTCTAATGTTAACATAATTATATTTTCCTTTATAAAGGGTAGCTATTGCAATAGTGATCAGCTATTACTACTTACTTATTTATCCTTTTTTAATAATGCCCAAATAACTGCGGACTAGTGTTCGCGTGTTTTGGTTTATCAATTCTAATAGGGTTAATCCAATGCACTAAGTATCCCAATGCATCATTCATGTGGTCTAAATTACTGTTCTTATCAGGAACTCTAGTTCCTTCTTTGTAAGTTTGGCCACTTATACATTTAATCAAATGCCTACACTTTGGATCAACTGTAAGTTTTACACTTCCATCAACAGCTTTTAGACTTGTGTTCACTGCCGCTATTCTATCTTTTACAGGTGGGTTGATACTTTTTACTTTTAGTATAAATCCTGCATTTCTTAGTATGTGATGGTCACTTGTATTTGAACTGGTTTTGCGTGCCTGTCCTGACGCATCTGGATAAACCCATAACCTATTATCTGGATATCTGTTTAACAATTCCTCTGCCATTTCAAATGTGTTGCTTCCTTCCATAGTAATTTCATCTATAACGCTTATTTCATTTCCGTTAACTCTCGTAATCATTGCAACTATTGGACTAACGTTAAAGTCCATTCCAACATGTAGTATTTCATTCTTCTTAAACTCTACATCTTGTTTCTTAATATGAATGCTGGAATCCCAATTGTAATATATACTTCCTGCATAAGTTTCAAAACTTGCTTCATACTCTTGTCTAAATGATTTCTCATCTAATTCGTTTCGTGCTGCATCAATCTCTTCTGGTGATACATTTCCACCTTGTATTGTTGTGTATTGAAACGCACTGTAATTCTCTTGAGCGTGTGCTCCTTGCCATAGTTCATATATCCAACTACCTTTGCCTTGTGGAGTTGTAATAAACATAGCACCACCTTGTCTGTCACTTAATGCTGGACGACAAACTTCAGACCATAATTTCTGATCTACGAGAGCCGCTTCATCCATCACTAAATAATCCATACTTACACCTCGCAAATTATCAGGGTTATCACCTGAACGTAGATATATTCTACTGCCGTTAACTAATGTAATCTCTAAATTACTTTCATTAATCTTCTTAGCCCAACGGGCTCTTATAAATTTTTCCTTAATGTCATCCCATAATATTTGACGACACATCTTATATGTTGGTGCAACATAAAAGATCTTTTTATTGGGAAACCTAGCATGTTTGGCCATCTCATGCATTGATAACCAGCTCTTGCCCCATCTTCTTCCTGCAACAACAACCTTAAATCTGCTTGGGTCATTGCTAACTTCTTGTTGCACATCACTTAGAGGCATTTGATTTTCCATTTACATAAAGTCCAAACCAAGCCGCACCTGCACCAATCATTGTGCTGGTAAATGCTGCCTGAGCATTGTTTGGATCTGGTAAATCCATAAACCAAGTTATAACCAAATAGAAACATATCATGTATGTTAGTATCAGCATTCTTGGTATTACTCTCCATGCGTCAAGTTGTTCGGGGGTTAGTTTCATTTATACTGCCGCCACAGTGTTAAATGTAGTCCAAAGCCAGTAACTGATTACAGCTATTGCCACAACCGTCCAAACTCTTTTATCTTTTAAATATTTTTTCATAATATTTCCCCTTTGTTTACTTGCCGTATTTCTTTTTGCCTTTTTTCTTCTTAGCCATTTTATACTCCTATTCCACTTTTTACCATACTCATAACTAAACTTGCAACTAAAAGTCCAAGCACCCACCATATTCTATTATCAATCTTTTCAATCTGTTTGGATTGTTTTTCCATATCCCTTTCGATGTGGAAAAGATGATTAGTCTTTATGGTATTGATGTCTTGTTTAATGTTTTGAATGTCTTCGATGTTCTTGTCTGTGACTTCCATCCATTCTTTACATTTTTCTTTTGTTGCACTCATTATTAATCACTCCATGGTAGTATTTGATCAGCTTCTTCATCCAATGGTGTATCTGTTTGATTAAGAACATTTTTACCTAGCCAAATTTGCATAGTTACATTATTCTTTTCAATTGCGTTTCGCCATTGTGCTCTTCTCAATGCAACTTTACCAAGCGTCTTGCCTGTTGCGATTACATCCTTATAGTTCCTATTTAATGTATCTACACTCACGCCCAATATGTAAGCTATTTCTTTGACTGTGCATTGAACCTCGCATAGTTTCTTAAGTATTTCTACATCAATTTCTTTTCGTGGTGCACCTTTCTTTGGTGCTGCTTTTTCCTGTTTGTCCTCAGTGTTGTCCGCATTTTCAATCATGGTAGATCTCCTTTATTAGTTCACTGCCGTCCACAGGTAGAATGCTGCATTGTAATACATCATGTTATTATTATCTGAATTAATTGCAAGCATCCCATCAAAGTTATCTGATCCTGTTGAATCAAGTCCTATCCCTATCTTGCCTGTTGTTCCAGTTGGACCAACTGCTGTGCATGTAAATACAACATTCAGATATGGCGTAGAGCCACCGCCAGCAGTCGCACCCATGGCTGCCCATTGTGCATTAGTTACATCACCTACATCTTTAATTTTATATGTGTCTCCAACTATAGCAAGTGATGGATCATATTCAACTAATGCGTCTGCTTCTGCATTAGTTAATTTTGGTATGCAAGGTGGAACTCCAAGTTTAATTGTTGCTGGTGCTATGTCATCACTGTAACTGTCAGTAATTGTAAAATGATTTGTATCTAAGTCTTGTGACATTGGTGTTTGCACACCGCCAACTTTTAATATATTGTTTGCATCATCTCTAACATAGATACTGTAATCACTTGTGTTGATTGCAATTTCACCTTCAGCTAAATCACTTGTTGTTGGTGCTCCACTAGTATGTCTACGTTTTGGTTTAATTATCTGACTCACCAGGGACACTCCTCAGTTAATAGTAATGCTATTTCATCTGGCACTGTGAAAGTTGTTAGACCTGCGGCTTTCTGATCTCTGTAAGCATCACGCATTAGTTGTATTACTAACATTACATAATGTTTATGCTCACCTGTTAGTGCGGCATTTCTTTGTGTGTCAGCATCTACATAATTAAATATTGCGGCTTGACATTCTGTTGCTAAACTCATAATGTTCTCCTTATCCTATGTTAAATGTGCTATTGATTGCTAAAGATACTTCTTGCACATCTACTTCTTCACCACCCCAAGCTCCTGTTGAACTTGCTTGAATTAAACAAGTTGCTTGAACAAAGCCGGCTGTTTCTATTTTGAAACTTTGTATTGCTTGAGCACTACCTAAATCAATGCTAAGGTAGTCTGTGTTGCTTGTTCCAGATAAGTTCCAAAACATGGTGTTGGTAGCGTTATCAAACGCTTTGAAATAATTATATGTTGTTCCGCCATAAACTCCTACACCGCTTGCAACAAATGGTGTTGGTGCTGAGTTTGAAGTCAATGCACTTGTTGGCCATTTAGTTCCACCTTGGCTACCACTTGTATACATTCCAAATTCTTTAATTAGCGTTCCTGAAGCAATTGCACTGTTAAACAATAAACGGAAGTATCTGTAGTTGAATTCAAATGCTGTAGTTGTTAGTGCCTTGGTTGCTATCTCTGATTGTAAGTCACCAAAGTCTTGACATCTAATTCTTATTTCATGTGTGCCTGTGGCTGGTGCTGTAAAACTTAGTGTTCCATCTAAGTTATCTGTAACATCACTGTTGTTAACAACTTTAGTAGAACCTGTATAAACTTCTACAAAGTAAGCTGGGTCATCATATGTAGCATGATTTGAAACTGTAAATGTGTAAGTCTGTCCAGCGTATCCACTACTATCACCAGTTAGTGTTGGTGTTACACTTACGCCTAAGTTAGTGTTCTGCCATTCACTTGCTGTTGAATTATACATAAGTAGATCATTGTTCTGAACACTTGAAATACTTACATCAGTTAATCCACTGAGTGTTGAACTACCACCGCCACCTGAGTTAGTAACCCAGTCATAATCTGTTCCTGTCCAACTTAACACTTGGTTAGTTGTTGCAGTTGATGTGTTTAAGTGTGCATCAACATCAGTGTTAACTCTGGTTTCAAAATCAACTGGTTTATACCAACCGTTTCCGTTGTTGTCTGGGTCATAAACTAATACAGCACCAGCAACATCTAATGCACTATTGTTATCTACATTATCTAAATTACTTGTGGCATTTGCTACAAAACTTAATTGTCCTGAACCGTTTGTTTTTAATATTTGGTTTGCAACTCCATCTGTTGTTGGAAATGTGTATTCTTCAAAGAATCTAATAGTTCCATCTTCAACTCTGAATGCTTCTGACAGGTTATTACTACTGTCACTGACTTGAACTTTAAACTTTTGTGTCTGTAAGTGGAAAGGTCTGTATGCATAGTTTGAAGTATAATCACCAAATACACTTGTAGTAAAGTTATCTTCAGCACCAAATATTCTATTCTGCATTATAATATTACCGCCACTGGCTAATTCAGAATATCGTTTGTTGTAGTAGAATCCGTAATCACCTGTGTAAGCACCTGTCTTATTATGATTACCTTCTGGGTCCATCATGAATATCAATTTATCTGTGTCATTAGCTGAGTCATTTTGACCAACAAATGCAACAGCTTTTGAGTCACTGTCTTCTAATGTAATTTGTGGTGTGTTCCAACTTGAATTGTCTGTTTTAATATTAACAACCGCATCATCTGTTCCACCTGCAGTTCCTTCTACTAATAAATGATCACCATCATAAGTTAAATCACTTTCAGCGTTAAGTGTATTAGCAGTTCCACTACCTGTGATAAGTCTGTTGTCACCATTGTTGTTGATCGTAGTTGATCCACCGCCACCTGAGTTAGTAACCCAGTCATAATCTGTTCCATCCCAACTTAATACTTGATTGGTTAATGCAGTTGATGTATTCAAGTGATTGTCTACATCATTGTTTTCATATGGATATTCCCAATACAATTGTCCTGCACCGTCTGTTAGTATTACTTGTCCATTGTTACCATCTGTTTTAGGGAATACATAATTATTGTGGAAGCTAATACTGTTAGCTTCAAAATCTAAATTAGTTGGCCACACATTTGGACCTTGATGAGCAGTGTAAGAACTAAATCTGTTTTTCTGTCCTTTAAAAGGTCTTAGATCAACCGCAACACCTGTTCCACTTGAACCAGTTGCATCACATGTAAATTCTGTGCCTACATTGTTGTCTGCTGAACCAACGGCTGTAAAGTCTGTGGTTCCAACTGTAAAGATCTTATACTTAACACCAGTGATAAATCCGTCACTTGCTTTTACAAAGCCAATGTCGTCTGCACCTTTCATACTAAATGTTGAAAAGTGTGAACCAGTGTCCCATGCATCAGCAGTTCCTGTTCCAGTTCCTGCACCAGTGGCTACAAATAATGTGTTATTGTTATTATCAGCTGCACCAATTTGTGTAAAGTCTGTGGTTCCAGCACTGGTAATTTTATATGACTTGCCAGTTACAAAATTACCTGCAGTAACGCTCTTAAGAGTTATATTACCATCATTGTCTACAAAATCTGTGTTGTCAATGTTAAGCCTAAACATGTTCTTCTTGTTTGGTGTTTGGAATTGTAAAACATTAATCCATTCATTTTGTGCATCAGTGTAGTTTTGCATTTGGAATGAACCATCGTATGCACTCCAGTCTGGTGTTAAAGTTGAATCATATTCATTAACAATCTTTAATGCTTGGAAGTTATTACCACTTCCACTGTTGGCTATGTATTTGATTTCATTACCAGTAAAAGCTGGTATTGTTTTGTTGGTTAGTTCTTGTGCACCTGATAGTGTAGCTACTGTTGAATCAATACTTAACGTTCCGCTTGAAGTAATTGGTCCGCCTGTTAATCCTGTTCCACTGTCAACACTTGTAACACTTCCTGATCCTGTTCCAGTTGGTGCTGGTTTCCAGTATGAGTTTGTGTTATCCCAAGTAAGAACTTGTCCATCAGTTGGTGTTGCACTGTTTACATTGTTTAAGTCTGCTAGTGCTAAACTTACTGCGCCTGTGGCACCGTTAACACTTGTAACTGGCGAGGTTGATGCTGTAAAGCTAATGACACCTGTTGAATTATCATAACTAATATCGCCACTTGCACTGATACTAGTTCGTGCTCTCGCTTGTGTAAAGTATTCGTTGGTTGAACCTTCAGCAACTGTATCTGTGTTGCCTTGTGTATAAGTTAATGCACCTGTTGAATTATCGTAAGTTAAACTACCACTCGCACTTATGGCAGCTCTTGAACGTGCATCTGTGTAATAAAGGTTTGTTGTTCCTTCACTAAGATCATCTGTGTCTTTACTACTTAGATCGAGGTTGGCTCCTGTTTGTAAATTTACTCTAGCATCAGCTCTAGCATCAGTAAAATATAAATTAGTTCCTTCAGTTAGATCAGTTGTTGTTGATGATGTTTCATCTAATAATTTAATCCAGTTACCGCTGTGTGCAAAGTAACCTTTGCCTGTTGCATGAACATGAGCAAACATTCCGTGATATGTTGTTGCACTTGGTAAGTCGCCTTCTGTTGCAAACATATTTGCAAACTTAACTATTTCACCATCTGTTGCTGCTAAGGCTCTTGCATCTGTAAAATATAAATTAGTTCCTTCTGCCAAATTGGTTGTGCTTTTGGTTGCAAGGTCTGTATCAAACTGTGCTGAGTCTCTGGCTGCAGTATAATAAAGGTTAGTTCCTTCTGATAAGTTTGTAGTTGATTTAGTTGCTAAGTCAGTGTTGAATTGAGCCGTATCTCTGGCTGCTGTGTAATATAAATTACTTCCTTCACTAAGATCACCTGTATCTTTTGAACTTAAATCTAAGTTTGCGCCAGTTTCTAAATCAACTCTAGCGTCAGCTCTAGCATCTGTGTAATAAAGATTAGTGCCTTCGGTTAAGTTGGTTGTGCTTTTGGTTGCAAGGTCAGTGTCAAACAAACTACTCGCATAATATTTGTTTGTTGTTCCTTGTGTTAAATCGTCTGTGTCTTTGGTTGCTAATCTAGTATCAAAGTCTGTGTTGGCTCGTGTTGTTGTGTAATATAAATTAGTTGAACCTTCAGCTAAATCATCAGTGTCGTGATTGCTTAAACTTGTAACAGTTCCTGCAACATTACCTGTAATATCGCCTTCAATGTCTGCAATCAATGTGCCTTTGGTAACACTTATAGTTGATTGGGTTCCATCTGCAGTTGTTGTGCCTAATGTAAACTTGTCTGCACTCTCATCCCAAATGAATGCTGCATTATCTAGATCGCCACGCTCAACAATCATTCCACTATCTTTGGTTGGTGTTGATCCTGTTTGATCTTTGTTTAAAACAAATAAGTTATCTTTGATTAATAAGTTTTCTGTGTTGACAGTTGTGGTTGTTCCGCTTACAGTTAAGTCTCCTGTAATGCCAACATCTCCGCCAACAGTTAAATCATTTGTTACAGTGATATCGTTTGTTACAGTAACATCGTTGCCAACACTTAGATCGTTTGTGATTGTAGTATCGTTGCCAACAGTTAAATCATTTGCAACTGTGACATCATTTGGTAAGCCAACTGTGACGGCACTTGTTTCTGTTCCTGATCCAGTAATTGTTATTTCGTTTGCAGTTCCAGTTATAGTCGCAACATAGTTTCCAGTTGTGTCTGTTCCTAATGCAACACTGTTTGCTTGAACTGAAGCCGCAACAACGTTTAAGCCGTCAATGTAACTCTTGTCAATGTGTGCTCTAACTTCTGTAGTGCTTGGTCCAACATAAGCAAATTCGCCTGTTGAACTATTGTAAGTTAAACTTCCATCACCACTTGATGTTGCACTAAAATGTGCTCTAGCTTCTGTGGCACTTGGCCCAGTGTAACTAAACACACCTGTTGAATTATCGTAACTAAAGCTTCCGTCTCCACCATTGTCTAATGCACTAACATGAGCTCTAACTTCTGTAGCGTTTGGACCTGTGTAAGTTATAACACCAGTGCTGGCATCATAAGTTAAACTTCCATCACCGCCTGAATCAGTAACACTAATATGAGCTCGTGCTTCGCTTGGTGTTGGTCCATTATAAGTAAACACACCAGAGTTTGCATCATAGGCAAGACTTCCATCTCCACCTGAGTCTGTTACACTTACTGAGTTTCTTGCACGGGCATTTGTGTAATATAAATTAGTTCCTTCAGACAGATTGGTTGTGCTTTTGGTAGCTAATCTACTGTCAAACCTTGCTTCTGTGTAATAAAGATTGTTGCCTTCAGCAATGTCTGTGGTTGTAAATGCAGCTGAAATGCCACTGATATCAACAGTGTTACCTGATGATATTGTTAAGTTTGGTGAGCTGAATAACAACACCTGACTGTCTGACTGTGTTGTTAAGTATCCTGCATCGTTTGTCCACTGTGATATGTCACCTGATTTGTTTGTTAATGTATCTGTTGAATTAGCTTTAATAAATTGTTCTGTGTTGGTTGTAACAACACTTTGAACTCTAGCGTTTGTGTAGTAAAGGTTTAATCCACCTTCTGTTAAATCGTTTGTTGACTTAGTTGCCAAGTCACTGTTGAATAATGTTGAACTATAATACTTTGCAGTTCCTTCTGGAATATCATCAGTGTCTAATGAAACTGTTCCTGATTCGCCATTAACTGATACAACAAGATTACCTGTTGCGTCAAAGCTAATAACACCTGTGCTTGAATTGTATGCAATATCGCCTGTGGCACTTATCGCACTTCTGGCTCTAGCGTCTGTGAACCATTTGTTTGTTGGTGAGCCATCTTCTTGAACATCGTCTGTGACCAACACAACATTGCCGTATTTTCCATTGACGCTTTCAACTGGAAATCCACCGTAAGGTGGAATCAATGCTGGTGTAATATCTAACTTAACTGTATCGTTATCAGTGACAGTGACACCAGTTGACGTATCAATAACAACAACTTGGTCAGTGGCAACTTCGGTAACAACTACGTTAAGATTCTCATCGTCTTGCGGTAATACCGTGTATGTTGTCATTTAACTTACTCCTGGACTTATATATGCTTTACCTTGTAGTAATCTTGTTTTAATTCCAGTATCGTCTGTCATAACAACGTCATACACTTGATCGCCTGGACTAAGTGTGCCTGTTTCTACATCAGTGAGTGTTATCGTAAACAATCCACTGGTTGCATTTTCAATTGATGTTGTAAAACTTTGTCCACCGGACTCGTTGTAATTCTTTTTTACTTTCGCTTCGAAACTATATCCAGTGATATCTTTGATAGCACCAGCACTCTTTAGTTGGAATGTTCTAACATAGTCTGCGTTTTGCGAAATGGTTATATTGTATTCTGCGGCTGCCATTAGTTTAATATACTCCTTAATATGAATTCTAATCCTGCATATCCCCACGTAATGGTAAGGTATATTAACACTAGATTAGAGAGGGCGGTTAAACTTTTGATTAACTTATCTAATTCGTTCATAATATGATTTCCTTGTTGTTTTACAATGTTATTTATCCAAATTAAAACCGTAAGAAATAGCCCGGAAGTCAACAAGGAATGTAACACTCCCGAGCCAGCGTGTCAGGGCAGAACCCCCACTGTCTGACAGGCGCTAGTATTTATGTCTTTTTTGTAAGAATAATAGGCATTAAGGTGTAAGTGTGTCTAACTTACGAAGTCACTTATAACGCAAGATTTGGCAGTCAAGAAAAAACCCACAATGCTCAACCTTAAGACACTGTGGGTTTAGTGGTTATAAACTCTTATAACCTATTGCTACTCAGCAATTCTATTTATAACATCAATGATATTGTTATCAATGTTAATCCTAAAACTATGTAAATCACTTGGGCTCCTTTTTAATAATATAAAGTTTAAAATCAAACTTTCTTGTGAGTTGTTCAAAATCTGCACTTAGATATGTTGTATCAATACTAAGTTGATCTGCTACAGTATACACCATGTGTTGCAAGTTTTTAACCTGTGTATTAAGTTCTTCTCTATAAGCAGCCAAAACAGTCTTTTCTTCTTTGCTTATAGTCAACTTACTGGCTTGTTTTTGACTTAGTTTTGTAACAAGATCTTGTAATTCATTCAACGGTTCCATAAAGTTAACCACTGCGGCCTTGCCTGCTAATTTTGATATCATTAATTCTTCCTGTTGATTTGTTTTGAATTTATCAATTGTCATTACGCTGTCTCC
>UEXM01001023.1_pt1 | contig 25850 bp, 9 predicted proteins | sample 1796661 | NCBI WGS metagenome assembly UEXM01 (sample SAMEA4772469, study PRJEB27181) | metagenome | reverse complement strand
ACAATAATATAACATATTTTACTATAGCTTATGTTGGTGAAAACAAAATAATACCAAAAATAAAAAGAACTGATATAGCTTTTCATGCTCAACGAGCAATACAAGAATTATCATTTGATACTTTTAAATCTATAAAGTCTCAAGAAATTACACTTCCACCATCAAACACGATGGTACTACCACAAGACTATGTTAACTACACTAAAATATGTTGCGTAGATGGTAATGGTATAGAAAGACCTCTATATCCTACGAGACACACTTCAAATCCAACTCCTATATTACAAAACGAAGACGGTGAATATAAAATTACAGCCGTAGGTACTTTTACAGTCGCTAGCAACTCGGTAGTTTTAAATGGAGAATATCCGAATATAACTTCAGGAATGGTTGTTTTAGTTCCAAACCCAGATATATATCCAGGCGCGCTAAATAGATCTATAGTATATAGAACTACTGTTGATAGTGGTATAACAACTATAGAGTTAGTAAACCCACCAGATCATGTTTTACCAGGACTTCCTGTAAGCATTCAATTGTCTGGAGACTACACAATAACATTTGAAAATCCAGACGAATCTTTAATTTTAGAAAACGAAACATCAATACATTTAGAGAATTTATCTTGGGCGGCTAATGAATATACTATAACTCAATCTCCAAACACAGATGTATCTAATGTAAAGGTTGGAATGAAAGTGTCTGGTTGGACAAACTTATTTAATGAAGAAACATTTGTCACTAGTGTCAACGGCGCCATAATAACAGTCTCTAGTCCTATGCAGTTTGTTTCTACAACATTAACCAATGGTGGTGAATTAAGATTTATATCAACTCCTGGTGATTCTACAACTTGGGACTCTTATAGCTCTGACACGTCTAATAGTACTGGTGACGCTAACGGTTACAACCACGATACAGATATATACGATTTAAACGTAGGCCAAAGGTATGGAGTGCACCCGGAAATGGCACAGGGTAATGGAACTTACTATATAGACAATTTAAAAGGATTAATTCATTTTTCATCTAACGTTTCAGGAAAAACTGTAATCTTAAAGTATATAAGTGACGGACTAGGAACTAACGAAGAGATGGTAGTGCATAAATTTGCAGAAGAAGCAATGTACAAGTGTATAGCACACGCGGTGTTATCTACTAGTGTTTCTGGACAAGGTTTAGTGCCTAGGTTTAAGCAAGAAAAGTTTGCAGCTATAAGACAAGCTAAATTAAGACTATCAAATATAAAAATAGATGAACTTACTCAAATAATGAGAGGTAAATCTAAATGGATAAAAAGATAAAATATGCGGGAAATTAAAAATGTTTTTCGTACGGGTATCATGAACAAAGATGATGACGAGCGAATAATACCTAACGGACAATATAGAGATGCATTAAATGTAGAAATTTCTACATCTGAAGATTCGGACGTTGGGACCGTACAAAATATATTGGGTAATGTTAGAGTAGAAGAGCTGTCATCTCTAGACGGTTCTAATATGAAAGCTGTTGGTGCTATTGCAGATGAAAAAAATGATGTTTTATATTGGTTTGTCACAGGTAAGGATTCTTCAGGTTCAAATGTTGATGCTATTATAGAGTATAGTTCTGATGGTGTTGTTAAGCCTATATTAGTAGATAGAAACAATAATGTTTTAAAATTTAGCAAGAGCAATTTAATAACCGGTATAAATATAATTGATAATTTATTGTTTTGGACAGATGACATTAACGAGCCAAAAAAAATAAATATAGATACATTTAAGTTAAATAACCACACTAATTTACTGACTCACAGTAAAATATTTGTTAACGACACTTCCTTTGACGTTACAGAAGATCACATAACAGTTATACGTAAAAAACCTTACATGGCACCTAAAGCTGTTGCCGGTGGTACTATTATACAGGCTCAGCACGTTTTTTCAACAGTAGACTACACTGATAGTGCTGTAACAAACACGCCGGGAGAGTTACCAATTTCAGAAACGACAGAGTTAACTTTAACTATAGAAAACACTTTAAATGTTTTTAATCCGTTTGAATTTGGAGTAGGTGATATAGTTTTAGCTAGTAGACCTAATCAACCTGGAAATTTACCTGTTAACTACGAGATAAAATTACAGGTAAAATCAATTACTACAGATAACTATGCTTCTGGAAACGGCACATTTACAGCTATTTATGATGTGTTAGAATTTAGTACTGACATTACCTTGACGGTAGCTGAAAATTTAAGTTTAAACGTCGTTAGATTAGTAGAAGACAAACCTATATTTGAAAAAGAATTTGTTAGATTTGCTACGAGGTACAAATATGCAGATGGAGAATACTCTGCTTTCTCTCCATTTACGCAGCCAGTTTTTATAGCCGGTACATTTGGTTTTCATCCAATAAAAGATTCTCATAACGTGGGAATGACTAATAAGCTATTGAGTATTAAACTACAAGATTTGGTACCTGATCATATTCCTGACGATGTTATTCAATTGGATATTTTATTTAAAAAAGATGACTCAACAGCTATTTACACTATAGATAGTATAAAGCCAGGTGAAGCTAACGGTTATTGGGACGACGTTTCTTATGCTGAGTACACAGTTCTTGACACTACTTATGTAAGTGGTACTACCACCGATACTTCTCACGTGCAAGAAACATTAGGCTACAAGGGACAATATGAAGTAACAACAGAAAATATATATGCAGCTCTACCGGCGAATCAAATACTAAGACCTTGGGATAACGTTCCAAGAAAAGCGTTAGCACAGGAGATAACAGGAAATAGATTAGTATATGGTAATTATCTGCAAAATTACAACTTAAGAGATTTTGAAGGAAACGACATTTACGTAGACTTAGATGTAAAATATGAAGACAGAACATTTGGTTATGACAGCGTTGATTTGACAACTGGTAAACCATCTGTTAAATCTGACAGAACTTATTATCTAGGTATTGTCTATGGTGATGAGTATGGTAGAGAAACACCTGTTTTAACCGGTAAAAATAGCTCTATAAAAATACCATTTGACGCTGATGCTACCTCTAATTTTGATGGTAACGCTAGCGGATCTTTACAGTTAGTAGCTAACTTAAGTGGAAAGCAGCCAAGTTGGGCTTACTACTATAAATACTTTGTAAAACAAACTACAGAAGGTTATCACAATTTAACTTTAGATAGAGTTTATAAATCTATTACTGATCAAAGTATGTGGTTATCATTTCCTTCTTCTGATAGAAACAAGTTACAAGAGGGGGATTACGTTATAATGAAAAAACAAATACAAACTGACGACCAAGTACCTGTTGATAATAAAATAAAAATAATAGATATAAAAAACGAAGCTCCAGACTCTGTTAAGTTTAATTTTACAACTTTAGGAACAGGTGGAGGTAGTGAAGAGAATTTAGCTGATCTATTTCCTGATTCAAACGGTAAACCAGCTGAAGATGCCGCGCGGATAGCTATAGATAAGGAAGTTTGGGTTAGTACAGAGTTTGGATCAAACTTAGATAATTATACATCGTCTGACAGGTTTGCAATACAATTTTCTAAAAAATTAGGTAATATTAGAACTTTTACAGAAATGTATTTTGTTGCCTCTGCTTACCAAGAAGATGATGGTCAAATAGGTAGGTATGTATTTATACTTAGGAGAAAAATAACAGCAGCAGATCAATGGGTAGAAAGCTCGCCTGGTGTTTTAGACTCTAGTTTAACAATGGAGTTGTTTTTATTAGAAAACAAAGACACTATAGAGTTTGAAGGTAGGTTTTTTGCAAAAGTAGCATCCTCACCTTTAACACAAAAGTTTTTGCTACCTAGTCAAAACGATGTGGATGATTACGCTTTAGTCGCTAGAGCTTATGCTTTTTGGTTAGCTGATACGCCTAACGTTGGTAGTAGATTAACTGGTAACTCTGGTATTTTTAACATTACCCCAGGCGCTTCAGCGAGTTGGAGTAACAACACTAACTCTGTGACTAGCACAACAAGCGCTGCTACTGACACTGAGCAAGACTGGGCCGAAGTTACTAAGTTTAACACAGATGCTGAGAGCTCTCCAGGTTGGTTTATTGATAACGCGTACTTTATATCCGCGCAAGAACCTTTTAGCTTTTATAATCAATGGGATGCTTTTTATTCTGGCAGAATGACTAAGGGTAATCCTCTAGCAAGTTCTGATCAAGAAGTAAACGGCTTAGAGGGTATAGTTGAGGCAGACAACAATACTATCGCAAATGGAGGAGATGCTTATAATTATGACAATAATAATGAACCAAACGGAGCTAGACACTGGGCTAAGTACTCTATGCGTGGAAATTCTGCATTAAGTAATTATAGCAGTATATCAAATCAAGAGTACCTAGAAACTTATAAAGCAAAAGGACCTTACGAAAACGCAAACAGTAAAAAAGGTATATTTATGCACTTATCTTTTGCTTGTCCAGGCGTAGATTTACACGATGGTTATTTTCCTGACGACTACGCTCCAGACCCCGATGGTGGTAACGGTAGTTCAAATAATCATTTTATAGAAAACTTACAATGGATAGTTTCTGGTGGTATACATTTTCAAGGAGACGTTGATAGTTCACATGGAAAAAACTATTTTTATTTTAATCAAAACGTCACTGCTGTTGGATTAGAAGCACATGATAATCAATTTAATCCAGGTTATTTAGATCCTGGCGCTGAGGCAGTAGCCAATCAATTAGCTACTGGTAATCAATTTAAATTTGAAGGAGACGAAGTTAATGTTTACACGATACAGAGTGTTGACGTTAAGTTTTTATACAATCATACTTCTTGGAATCCAACTCTTGTTACGGATGAGAATGGTATCAGCACTTATGAAGACAACTTATTAGAATCAAGTGACACTAGTGCGTTTAGCAGTGTATCTAATGCTTTAGATAAGTATGCTCACACTAACAGTAGCGATAGGTTAACAAAGTTAAAAAACACTATAGTAAACTTTGGTAAAGCAAATAATAGAAGAGTTTGTTTTATAATACAATTAGATAAAGATCCTAGGGCTCTATACGACCCACGAGGTGGTAGCAAAGCAACGCCTACTACTTTTAACGCTATAAACTTTATAGATACATATATACAACCTGGTAAAAATACAATACCTATTACTCCAGCTATATTTGAAACTGAAGCAAAAGAAGAAACTGATTTAAATATCTATTACGAGGTGACAGATGCTTTGCCCCGTATATTAGACCTTACTGACGGTACTGGTACTAGTGGCCTAAGCTCTAATGCTACTGGCAGTAACGTTATACAAGATGCTATAATTAATCCAAATTCAACTAAAGGTTCTATGTTGGCTCCACTTGGATCTAGAGTGGGTATAAACCTACCAAACGCCAAGATAGATTATAGTCATCAACAAGACACTTATTTAGAATATGATTTTGATGTTAAAGTATCTGGTTGGGATGGGAATATAATTTCTATTACAAATCCAGGCTTCGTAGTAGATGGTAGCAGTGGGCTCACTTCGCAAGATTACCAAAACAAGGTTTTAACCTTTCATAGAGAGGACGGTACTTTTACTAAGGCATCTATATGGGATGTTAGAGAAAAGGTAAATAACTATGTTACTAAATTAGAGTTGCGTCCTTTAATTCACAATAGAGACACTGGGCTTCCTTACTACAATTGTATATCTTTTGGAAACGGCGTTGAGTCTACCAGAATAAGAGATGATTTTAATGGTATGCCGATAGCGAAGGGCGTAAAAGCATCTACTACTTTTGAGCAAGGTTATGAAGAAGAAAGAAGAAAATATGGGTTAATATATTCTGGAATTTACAACTCTACAAGTGGAGTTAATAGTTTAAACGAGTTTATACAGGCAGAGAAAATAACAAAAGACGTAAATCCTGTTTATGGTAGTATACAAAAGTTATATGCTAGAAACAAAGATTTAGTTACGTTATGTGAGGACAAGATATTACAAATATTTGTTGATAGAGACATATTGTTTAATGCCGATGGTAACTCACAGTTGTTAACTAGTAATCGATTTTTAGGCGCTACGCAGCCATTTAGAGGTAATTACGGTATATCTAAAAATCCAGAGTCTTTTGCAGCCGAGTCGTTTAGAGCTTATTTTACAGACAAACAAAGGGGTGCTGTAATGAGACTTTCCATGGACGGATTAACGGCTATATCCTCACAGGGTATGCACGACTTTTTTAGAGATAATCTAAAAGACGGAGGTAAATTATACGGTAGTTACGATGCTTACAAGCAGGATTATAATTTATCAATATTTTATGAAGACGGAAGAGATGTAGTTTGTAACCCTGGGTTCGAAGAAGGCCTTAGCACTGATACTCAATTGCTTTCTAGTTTTGTGTTAAATCATAGTTTTGCTACATCTACTAATATGAATTTTGGGCAAATATTTAATGGAGATTTTAGTACCAATCCAAACACAATGAGTGATGGATGGTTTATTGATTCTACTTCCGGCGGAATAAATTGGAGTGATGGCACAACAACATTTTAAATAAAAAGTAATGCATTATATATTTTACAAAACAGACGATGGAGGAAGTGACCCAACGGGGGCTCACTTTTACCAAGACATAAGTTCTTATTCGCTTCAACAGGGCGATGACATATATATAGAGTGGAGTTTAGGAACTCCTAATCTTAATGATAGCCAATTACCTTTAACTGACTCTAGTGGTAACGCAATTAATTGGAGCGGCGCGACTTATCCTAACACTAAAATAAAAGTATTTGTATACGGTGATGATGATGGCACTGGCACGGCTTACGGAACGCTAATTACACATGCACAAATGTTATCTTCTATTGGCGGAAGTACAGTAAATTTTTTTGACAAACAGTACACGTTTCAAAGAACATTGGGTTCTGGCACTGGGTCTGTTACTACAACTGATGCTACTAAATTTAACACAATAAGATTTGTGATAATAAGTATAGTGGATGGTGAAACTTTTTATATTGATGATGTTGATTTTGGTTTTGTCTCTACGACTACCGACAACTGGACGTTAAATAGTAACGTTACTAACAATAGTGGAAATTTAGTATTTACTAATGGAGGAGAAGCGGTGCAAACTGGATCTAGCATAATTGAAGCTGAAAAAACATATAGAGTCACACAAGCCCCTATAAACCCAGTAGGAAACCCAAAATTTAGCATCAACGGGATCCTAATAACATCAAGTACACAAGATGTAACTTTTGCATCAACATCAAACGATATCACGCTTTCCGTAACAGACGGAGGATTAACTTTACCGTCTATTAGTATTCAAGAAATAGAACCTTATGGCGGAAACGTGGAGTGTTGGGACTTAAATGGAGCTGACAGTAATTTTCTTTATACCACTGCGGTTGGCACCGTAGTTTTTGACGAAGCACCACAAGACACATATCTACACCAAACTTTACTTAATACAAATAGAGTCTTAGATTTTGACGAAGGAACAAAATGTAATGTAGCGTTCGATATAACTAATTACACTGGTACTGGAGAGTTAACATTTAGACTGTATAACGATGAAGGAGAAGGATTTGAATATCCTATTACTGGTAACGGTAGTTATTCTTTTTTAAGCACTATAGGTAACGATACTTCGACTGCGTTTACTAGTAAATTTGGTTTCTACGTTTCATCAACCGATAATTTCAGTGGTACTGTTGACAATGTTTCTCTTTCTATCGAAGGAGAAGGGGCTGGTAAGACTATTACATTTAATGAAAAATCAAAAGGGTGGACTAGTTTTAAATCGTTTATCCCAGAGATTGGTATTAGTAGCGTTAATCATTACTACACAACACACCTTGGTCAATTATGGAAACACCACGTAGAGCAATTTGATGAAAACGAATTTTTAGCAGATGGAATAACACCAAATCCAAATCGCGGCGAAGAAATAAATAGAAATAATTTCTACGGAAGTCAATATGATTCGTCTATAACTCCAGTTTTAAACTCTATGCCCGAGGTGGTAAAACATTTTAATACGTTAAATTACGAAGGTACACAATCTAGAGTAGATGAGTTTCTCGCGCTAGATGGAGAGTATTATAACTTACAAGAAAAGAAAGGTTGGTATGTTTCAAGCGTACACACAGACAAACAAGAGGGAACATTAAATGAATTTATAGAAAAAGAAGGTAAGTGGTTTAACTATATAAAAGGAACAGAGCAACACGTTGATCCAGCTGCATTTAACTTTCAAGGATTAGGTATAGTGAGAGAAGAAGAATAAAACAAACAAAATGGAGATAATTAGAAATATAAACATAGACACATCTAGCTTAAAAGCAGAGGCTATAGGCAGAGTTTTAAGCATAGATGCTACTAGCGACGCTAGATACACGGTTAGAGTTAGTAGATCTTCAGATACAAATTTATATAATTTTGATACAGACGCTTTTGCGGCAGAGTCTTCTAACTCAAATTTTAATGGAGTTGGATCACAACAAGTACCTATAGCGTTTCCAGCGGCAGCAAGCGGCGATACTTATACTATAAACGTATTTTCTACTAATGGAGCGGAGATTTTATCTAGTGAAAATAAACTTTTTAAGTCTATTGTTTTAAAACAAGTTAGCAACGGAGAGATAACATTCACAGCTATAGGCACTTATTTTACCAGCACCGCGGTTGGTTCTTCCACGGGCTCTACCATTGATAGCTTTGCAGCTAGCTCTACGCCTACTGTTGTTATAAACGAAAAACAAATACCAGCTGTAGCAGCAGTTTCAGATCAAGGAGTTTTTATAACTAGCACTACTTCCGACTCTAACAACGGCAAGTGGGATAGTGGCGCTTTTTATTGGCAAACAACAGAGGCTATAGTTACTAACGCGGCTGGCGATGGCGCTAGCGGAAGCGTTGTAACGGTAGGTGATTTAACGGGATTAGTAGCGGGTATGACTTTAGTTTTTCACAAAGGTACAACGGCTCCTGGTTCTGCAACTGTGATAAGCAGTATAGATCTTGAAACTAATACTATAACATTCTCAACTAGCTCTGCCTTTGAACATGGTGAAACTATGACTTTTAGAGCTTTTGGACCAACATTAATAAAAAAAGCTATTGGTATTGGATTTAGCGTAACAAATCCTACGGTTAGACTAGGACAAACAACAACTAGTATTCACGCTGAAGTTACTAGTAATATCACAGCTGGATCTGATATAGAGATAAAATCTACACAGGGTATAGGTAAGGGCGCTACTATAAGAATGAGAGGCTTAAATAAAAGTAGCTCGGAATCAGCATGTACGATAGCTACTGTAAGTACTGCTAGTTTAACGCAGGGGTCAATTACCTTAGCTAACGGTCAAATTGAGTGTAGTTCAGATAGACCTCTTAGAGCTTTAACAAAAATATATATAGACGGTAGTAGCAATAAAGTTTATTTAAGCGGAACCATAAATATAAATAGATACCCAGTAGCTAACCAAACTATCCATATAGACATGACTAAAATAACAACACAAGGAACGGCATCATGATAACAATAAATTTTACAGGAAATATAAACAATGATTCATTACAAATTGGTGATTTAGCTTACTTTGTAACGCCGTCTTCATCTGGTGGTTTTGAACAGTCAACAGATACACCAACTTTAATCGGATCAATAGATGTAATAACAGCAACTTCAATAGACGTAGACGAAACTATTGGAGACGATGTTCCAAGCGTAGATGATTTTATTATGTTTGCTAAAGATAGCAGAGTTAACCTATCAGGATTGGTAGGTTATTACGCTGAAGTAGAAATAAGAAACAATTCTGACAAAAAGGCAGAAATGTATTGTATGGCTTCAGAGATAACACCTAGTAGTAAATAATTAGTAAAAAGTGTAATAATAAATAAAAATAATATAATTATGGCATATAAAAAATCATCACCAGCAAAATTTGTAAACGCTATGTTTGGCGGCGCTCAAAGAAGAAGAGAGCAGTACGCGGCAAATGAAGACATGGGGCAAAAAATGGAGGACTGGGAAGAAAGAAAAATGAAGAACCCATACGCTGGTGTAAAAAATCCATATGAAAATTTAGAGAATGTATACGAAGATGCTCAAGTAAATTTAAAACAAGCTGAATTTGAAAAAGAACAATCACAGCAATCAATGGCTAATATAATGCAAAGTATGCAGGGAGCTGCCGGAGGAAGCGGGGTAGCTGGTTTAGCACAAGTTTTAGCTAACCAAGGTGTAAAACAAGCACAACAAGCCTCTGTTTCTATTGCTTCTCAAGAACAACAAAACCAACAAAGAGCTATAGCTGAGTCTGGAAGACTAGCAGAGGCTAAAGCTACGGGTGAGCAAAAAAGAGATTTAATGGTTAGAGAAGGAGAAAGAATGGTAGAGCAGTACGATATGAAGAAAGAAGAACAAATGTTAGACTTCGCGATGCAAAGAAAGAATGCCTCTGACCAGGCTATTGCAGACGCCCAAGCCACGGTTGATTCGTTTGTTTCAGGCGCTGTAACTAGTGGTCTTAACGCGGCTACCGGTGGAGTGGTTTAAATAAAAATAAAATATGTCAGACGATAAAAGAATAAAAAAGTATTTTGAAAACATGCCATATGGAGATGACGCTAAGTCATCTGAAATACACGGCAAGGCTAACCAAAGGGTTATAAATGATTTTATATCTAATTTAGTAAAGCAATACGATGCTTTGTTTGCTATTGGTGATAAGAAGGGTTCTAGCGAAATTGACAGCTTAATTAAAAGCATAGCTAGGCAATTGGATAACTTAAAAGCCATCAAAGAAGAGTTCGCAATAGCCTACGGTGGTGGTGTTGGAGGAAAAAATCTTTTTTCAAACTACACTGATCTAAACTGGGATAGAGTTTTCTTTGGTGAGCATGGTAGAATAGCTTTTGGACCAGATTTCAAAATAATTTGTATTGTAACAGATCCTAACGGAAATGATATAATAAAAAATATAGAAGATATAACTCAAAACTGGGTTATTAAAGGAACTGAAGAAGCTGATTATATGAAGTACCAACAAGATTTGGTAAAACAAGGACAGACAGCTGCTAAGCATCCAGACTTTGATATTGACTGGGCTGTAGATAATTTACTAGTAAACAATGATGCGTGGAAAGTGTTTGTCTCTGACAAAATAGGTGGGGTTTACTTTTTACAAGAGTACTTGAAAGGAAACGAACAAGCTATGGTTGCTGGTCAAATTCCAGATGACATGCTACATCCAGATTCTTTTAATCCAGAAATAGATGATCGTTTACATAAGCATTACACTACTAGGCTTAAAACTGCTTTTGATCCAAATTACAATACTATAAAAGATGGTAACACTTCTAATTCTACGGTAGCTAGTAGAACTACTATGTCTGAGGAAGAAAAAGCCGAAGCAGATGACCTAATGTCTAACGTAGCTAAATCTTAATAGCAATAATTTAATATGAATAAAATCAAATCTCCCTTAAAACACAATGAAGATGGACACATGCTTCTTAGACCAGAAATACACATCGAAAAACATAGTGGCGATGCTGTAGCTGCTGGTTACGAGGAGAGCAAAGAGGAAGAGCCTGTAAATTACAAAGAGTATAAAATTCCTGTTAAAGAAGACACAGAAGATTCCAAAAAAGAAAATAAAAACATAGGAATAGAAGGTTCTATTTTGGATGCGAATGATTTGGAGGCGCTTGAGTTTATTCAAGACCCAGATAAAAGAGAAGTAGCAAAACAAAAACTTATAGAAGAAAAGACTTTAAAAGAAAATGAGGAAGTCAACGAGGAGTTAGAAAAGTACAAGAATGCAGGTAAAGCAGATGGGTCAAGCTATACTAATGAGGAGCTTGGTAAAATAGAAAAACGATTAAAGTTAAACGTTGCTGAAGGTAGACAGACAGAAGAATTAGTAGATAGAAACGGAATCAAATACGATCCCAGAATTTATATGCTTGATGAGAAGGGTAGCGCTGTAAAGAAGTGGAACTACTACACGCAAGGAGGAGAATTTGCCGTGTCCTTGGAGGGACAGTACTACCATCCTTCGTTAGGCTTCATGACAGAAGAGAAGTTTAACGCTATTAGAGGAGATGTAGATGTTGAGTCTTTTGTTAAAGAAAACAATATAAAAACACCCGAACAAATAAAACGAATCAGAACTAGAGGGTCAGTTGAAAAAGAACTTTACGGAGAAGGAGGATCGTTGACTGAAGAAAGTACTGGTTTGGACGCGGTAGCCGAGGAACTTAATAAACTTCCATTTGACGTGAACGTTACAACTCAGGATGATTTTGGATTCGAAAGCATTACTTTACACGCGCCTAATTTGATAGGCGTTAAAGGTCCTGATGGAAAACTACTTGTTGATAAAAATGGAAAAAGAACTTTACTTTACGACGAAGCTTGGTTAGCTAATTTCAACGAAACAGACGTGTTAATACCGGAGAGTGAACTAGGATATATCTTAGACGCTTTAGAAGAGCGTGAAGAAACTTCTTTTTTAAATAACCTTGGATACATAAAAGAGGGTGAACTAGATGACGCGTACGGAGGTGATGATGTGGCTGTGAATAAAGATTTAGGTTTATTACGAGCTAGGATAAGTGACGCTAATGAAAAAGCAAATAGTGACTATAGTAAAACTTATAAAAACGATTACAATAAAATACTTAAAACCATAGACGATCAAAAACTGTTAATACAAGAAAGTCTAGACGGTAAATTTAATAAGTATCTTGATGGTACTGGTTATACGGTAAGGGTGAATGACAACGGGAGTCTAGGTATAGGTGACGGAGCAGAGTTTGAAAACGTGAACAGTTTAATAAAGTATTTATCTACTAACATGGACGAGTCTCAGTTAGACAAGACAAAGGACAATATAGCTGTTTCTTATGGAAAGGTAAACTCATCTATCGACAAAAAAGTCAAAGCAAAGAATAAAAAAATTAACAACAAGGACGTAATAGAACAGTACTTGTTAGATAGAACCGGAAGTAAATTTATTGGTGGAGCTGGGCCAAATCCGTCTTATTTTACCGATAAAATTATAAAACACGCTCCTAGTTACGTTAAAGCTGCCGGTACTTTAGTTTGGTGGAAAAATCAAAGAGAGAAAGGAGTAAAAAGTGAGGATTTGACTTGGGAAAGTCTTTATGAGGAAGTTTATAAGCAGAATTGGTATACTAGACCTTATGGTGAGTATAAAGAAGATGAAATAAAATGGGCCAAAGAATCCTTTGAAGCTGTAATGGCTATAGATAAAGACTTTGAAAAAAACAAAGAAAAATCACAAAAAAAGATTGAGTTTGATCAACGATTAAGCATTATAAACAGTGAGACAGAAGGTGAAGACAAGGTTATTTTTAATAAAGATGATGGAACAAGTTATGTACACGGTCCAGACGGTGAGATAATAGGAGTAGCTAAAGACGAAGATATTGAAAAAAGCGAAGAAGAAAAATTTAATGCAGCTAATAATTTAGTACAAGAAGACTTTAAAGTCGTTGACAACGCTCAGCTTAAAATTCAGGAATTAGGATACGAACTAGTTTTTGAATATGACGACAATAACAACATAAAAGGCGTTAAACAAATAACTTGGCGTGACGACGAAAATGAGCCTGACGAAGCTACTAACGACGAGATGTATAGGTTAAAAGATTTGCTTGATCAATCTATTGATAATTTTACAAAAACATTAAACGTAGTGGATGAAGAGTTTCAAAGCATACACAACGCTAGAGTAGCTAGACAGGAAGACGATTTAACCCTAGATCTAGTGAAGTCTCAAGAATTTATTGAAAATAGTTATGGTGAAAACTGGAGAAGAAGGTTTGGATCTGGATTAGACAACGTGACACTTAGTATACCTGCGTTGCTTGGTAATGATTTTGCGAAACAAAAATTACAACTAAACACTAACCAAGTTCGTTTTCAAAAAGAATACACGTGGGGTGATTCTCCTTGGTACGAAAATACCGGCATGGTGTTTGCGGATCAAGGTGCTAATATGCTTTATTTCATGGCTACCATGGGTACTGCGTCTGCTATTGGGCTAACAAACAATATGGCTATGGGTATCGCTGCTACTGGAGTAGGGTTACAGTCCGCTGGTCAAAAGAGAGTTCAACATGAAACATCTCAAGAACAAGCAGAAATAGCTAAAGAACATATTGTTAACTTAGATTTAGCTCTTAGCCAAGGCTTTGTATCGGATGACAAATATAAGAAAATTCGAAAAAACCTAGATAAAACTGTAGATCTTGGAACTATGACTGACGCTCAGAAATGGGGCAGTATAGTTACGACGGGTATTATAGAAGGTGGGTTAACATATGCTTTTGGTAACCTTGGTAGACTTAATACGGCAAAAAATCTTAATAAATTTTTTACTGGAGCTAGATCATCAACCGTTAAAAACGGTATTATGGATTACGGTAAGAACGCTGCCGTAAGAGAACTTGGTAAGGGAGTGGGTAAAGGACTTTTATCTGAAAACGCTGAGGAACTTAGTATACACCTCTTAACTGAAACAGCCGACGCTTTGTTGTTTGAAGGCAATTTAAATAACCTTGGAATAATTAAAGGCGACTACACTCAGTACGGTAAGGTTATGATCGATGCTAGTATTATGTCTGGTTCTTCTAACACAACGTCTTTAACATATGGTACCGTGATGAACCACAGTATGAGAATGAAAACGCGTAAAGAATTTAAAGATAGGTTTGACGCAATAAACAAAGCACAAGACCTTCGTACTGAAACTAAACTTGAACTAACAAAACTTCAGCAAGAACCTAAAACAAAAGAAAGTAGAAAAAAGATTAAAGAGTTAAAATCCACTATATCTGGGCTAGACATAGAGGTTAAAACTCTTCAAGAACAAAACATATTAGACCAACAAAACTACGCGGTTCAAGTATTAGGTATCGACGAAAGTACTCATAAAAAAATATTTGAAACTCAATCTCAGTTAAACAATTTTTATATCCAAGCTGGGGTTGATCAAAAAACACTAAACGACCCAGATGCTTTGATCGATAAACTAACAGAGTATAAAGATAAACTGAACGCTGAGAAAAAAGGATCTGGAGACACTTGGTTAGAAGGAGTTGAAAAACTAAGAAAAAACTTAGATGACGCGCAGAGTAACTGGAACGTTAAAACAGCGGCTAATGCTTTGTATGGCGAGAATCATAAAGAAGATGGTTCTAGAAAAAGACTTCAAGAAAAGTTAAATAACAAGACAAACACTAAATCAAAAGAAGGAAAGCAAAGAGCGCAAGATCACGCCAACGCAGACGAACAAAATAAACTTCGTATCGAAATGGAGTTTGCTAACGAGCAAAATTTAAAAAATGCTAGAGCAAACATGGAGAGTGACGAGAAGGTTAAATCTGTAATTGAAAAAGAGGTCTTCAGTGAGTATGAAACTAACGAAAACGGAGATATAATTTTTAATGAAAAAGGAAACCCTGTTGTTAAGGAATCTTTAGATAAAGAAGCTTGGTTAGAAAAGAACGGTAAAAAAAGATTACCAAAAGAACAACGTGAAAAACTAGACTCGGCTTACGATTACTACGCTAAAAATTACTTCGCTGTTTCAAAAACGTCTATGGCAAACTTTGACGTGGAAGGTAAAACAACAAGGCAAGTTATAGACGAAGCATCTATTATCACTGGAGAAGAAATAATTTTTGATGAAGTTGGAAGTTACGATGGTTTAATTGAAAAAGTTAAAGAGCTAGAAGATCTGCATGAAAAAGATAAAAATAAGGGACTAAGTCAAGATAAGGCAGATCAGTTAAGAAAAACTTTAGAGAAGAATAGAGAACAAATAGAGGGAAATTCAAATGGATTTTTACTTGGTAATAAGTTTTTTGTTATTGATGGGAACAAGGCTAAAGAAAGTATGAAGACAGGTAGTACTGAGAACATGGATTTAACGGGAGCTGTTCACGTTCATGAAACAGGGCATTACCTAGACAACGTTACAAAGTCTATAAAGGAAATATCTGATAAAGGGCAATTTATACACGAGTACTTAACTAACGATAAAAACTATCTTTCAGGAGTGCTTAATGACAAGGTTGAAAGTAGATTAAGAAGAATGGGTGCTCAGTACAAAACTGACGAAAAAGGAGATATTGTTTACAATGTTAGAACTGGTAAACCTGTTATTAGTGGAGAGGATCATTATTTAGGTGAGACAGAAACTATTCAAGATATTATTGACGAACGTAACGACGCGAATACTACTTCTGAAAGACAGTCTAGGATCGACACTGTATTAGACGAGTATATTAGAGAAGTAACCACTGCTTTAAACCATAAAGGTTTCATCGGCCTTAAAAATGAAATAATTGATAACGGTAGAGGGTTTTTTGCAAGAATTAGAAATCGTGACTATGAAGTTACCAATGCAAGAGAAGCTATGTTTGAGGTGGCTAGCTTTTTAGATGCTGTTAGCAAGGGTCAATTATCAAAAGCGTATAGAACACAAGCCAGAGTAGCTACAGCTAAAGGTAAAGAAACAGCTGCGCAAGAAAGAGCAGAATTACAAATGTCTAATGAGATACAAGAAAGTATAAATAAACTTGTAAGAAACTCTAAGGGAGAAGTTATTAGTAAAGAGCAGTATGACAAATTAATTAATGAGGGCTCTAAAGTAACAAGAAGAAAAGACAAGGTTACTGGAGAGTTTGTTAAAACAAGGCAACCTAATCCAGCTGATTTAATAACTAATAGAAACGACCTGCTTAATGGTAGTATTTTAACTATAAACGATTCGAGAGTACAAGGAGATGAAATAGTTTTAGTACCAGGTATATTACCAAATGAAGATGGTAGCTCTAGATACCACACTAAAGATCAGTTTGTACAAATGGTAAAAGATGATCTCACTGGTGCTATAACAAATTACAATCCCGAGACTAAGTACAAAGGAGCTGCCGGGGGAGATTTGTCAGGTTGGTTAGCGCAGAATATTATATGGAAAAGACCTGGTGTTTGGGAAAAAATTAGAGAAGAACAAGAAGCGTTACTAGCCGCTCAAGACCCTGACTACTCGCCGAGTGATATGATTGATGTTACTATGGATGATGGTACGGTTGTGTTTGCTAGAAAACTAGGGTTTACAGAAGATGTTATTGGGCAAGACAAGGACGGTAATGACATAACTAGAAATGTTTTTGATTTAATAGTTGAAGAGAAGTTTGATGAAGTGCTAGCACAAGACCCTAAAACGTACAACGACACTAAGGGATTATTAAAGGCTGAGGATGCTGTATTAGTAGAAGTTTTAAACTTAGTTGCTAAAGAGTTTGGTATAAATCCTAATAAATTAATAAATGACGCTGCGCTAGGTATACCTGAAAGAACATCATCACAACTAAAGATAAACTCCATTGGCGCTAGGTCAATGCTTAATATGATGCCTGAAGGTTTTAATAATCAAGCGGACGCTACTGGTGTGCCAACAGTTTTATTAAACGCTGTTAATCCCGAAACTGGTGAGAAAAATTTAATATATACAAAACAAGAGGAAGTAGGTAGAGTTAAGGCTGGTAAAAAACAAAGAATCGGTAGGAGAGTTGTGTTTATCCCACCTGCAAAAGAAGGCGGAGGAAAAGGCCCTATAGTTCAACTAAAGAACTTTGTTGAAAATATAAACGAAGCTGATTATTTAAGTCTACATGGTATAACGCCCGTAGGAGTTGATAGAAAATATAGAACAAAAGATAGAAACGTAGATAGTCCTTTAAGAGCAACGGTGATACAAGCAGCTATGGTTATAGCTAATCAATCTATAAGAAAAATAGCTTTTGAAAAAGGCTTGGTTGGATTAGAAACTATTAAAAGTGGTAAAGGCGATTTAATGTTTAGTTCTAAGATTATTACCTCGAACAACCCAACCTTACAAAGTAAATACTATGGTAAAAACGGAGAAAAATGGAGAAAATTTCACGAAGAAATAGATAAGCAAAAAATTAACGTTAATGACAAAAAAGAGTTTGAAAGAGCAATAACACGCGCTTTTGACAAAACATGGGGCAAGGATGGTTTGATTGCTGATGGTTATAATTATAGAAATGATGTTATTAAAGATTTTGAAAAGCTTAGAATAAAATACGTTGAAAAGCGTGTTCCGTTTGTAGAAGAACAAGGTAGAGTACCAGAAAGTATAGAAACATTCTTAAAAGCTGAAGACTCTAAAAGAGACGATGGTTTTGAGACTATTTCAAAAATAATGGGAGTAAAACCTATTACAAAGCTATTTAGAGAAAATAGAGAAGAACACAAAAGATTTCAAAGAACAAACGCTATAGCGTATGGTGAAAAGTATAACCTTTCTCCAGACGAGTTAATTGCCACAATGATAAGAAACAAAAATTTCTTAGAAAATGGGTCTATGAAAGAAACTAGAGGTATGACGTTTGGAGACGATGGTTCGTTTTTACCTTCAATGCTATTAATGGAAGGGCCTTCTTATTTCAGATCTGACGTTTCTCCAGGCTACTATCCACAAAAGAAAACTTACAAAGGCTACAAAGGCGAGCACAAAAAGTATTTTATAGAAGAGTTTTTAAATCCTATACATGGAGACACAAAAACTATAACAGATTATACCACTAGAGTAGACAAAAAGAAAAACAAAGCGTTTGTTACTATTAAGTTTAAAGACGCTCCTTCTGTAACTGTAGAAGTTACACGATCGTACCCTCAAGCAACTACCAAACAAATGCTTGCTACTACTAATAAAAATGGAGAAGTTGAGTTGAATATGACTCAAGAGGAAATAGATGGTAGAAAGAAAGATTCTGACGAAGCTTTAGAGTTTTATGATAATTATACCGCTATAGTCGCTGAGCAAGCGAAAGCAATATATGGTGAAAACTCGCAGAAAGGTAAAGAGCACTTCGCTATGCACATGGCATCTATGAACGCTAATATGAAAACACCTTTAAGAAAAGGTGCGGTATTTACTTATGCTGCTTTAGACGCTCCGGCGACTATGTTAAAAAATGAATTTAATGAGAAGAACTTTGAGTTCGAACACGGTATGCCAGCTAAAGTAGTTAATGCCATGATGACATATAGACATTGGTATGGTGAAGACATTAGTTTAGATGATATAAAATCAGCTTATAAAGTAGGGGTTTTACACGTAGATTTTAACGATAATGTAGGTAATCTTTTTAAAGAAAGAATGCATTTTAACTATACAAGAGGTGACAACGCTGTAAAAAGATGGTTTAACCAATTTACACAAATAGGACCTAGCCACGCTTTATATGACGTGTTTACAGGTGAAGTTATAGGGCAACAACAAGCTGACAACTGGAAAAAAATTAAAGAATCTAACAAAGCATTTCAAGCTAGTAAAGCAGTTAATAGCGCTCGTTTAATAAACCATGACACGCCGTCAGTAGGTATAAGCGTTTGGGATTTTGACGACACATTAGCAACTACTAAGTCTGGAGTTAGAGCTACTGTGCCCAATCCTGATGGCATGCCACAACCTGGTAGAAAAGTTATATTCTTAGCAGGTGGTGCTGGTAGTGGTAAATCTAACGTGGTTAACAAACTAGGGCTAGAAAACCAAGGGTTTAAAATAGTAAACTCTGATATATCATTAGAGTGGTTAAAGAAAAACTCTGGATTACCAAAGAACATGAATGATCTTACTAAAGAGCAGTTAAGTACTTTAGGTAAATTACAATACCAGTCAAGACAAATATCTAAAGGTAAAATGATGAAGTACCAAGGTAACGCCGACGGTGTTGTTGTTGATGGTACTGGTGGTTCAATAAACGCTATGACAAAGCTTGTAAATGAGTTTAAAGACAAAGGGTATGATGTAAGTATGGTTTTTGTAGAAACCTCCTTAGAAACAGCCTTAGACCGTAATAGAGCTAGAAAAGAAAGATCGTTAACAGATAAAATTGTAACAAAAAATCACGAAGCTGTACAAGGCAATAAAGATGGTTTTAAAACTATGTTTGCTGAGAGGTTTATGGAGGTTAACACAGACAACCTAGCACAGGAAGACGCTATGCCAACGAGTCTTACTAATAAAATGAATGACTTTGTTAGTGGGTATAAAAAAGTTAGATTAGACGCAGAGCAATTCGCCACAGAAGGAGCCGATATACTAGCGCAAGGTGGAGAGTTTGATTTTAGTGAATTTAACGTTGTTACAGAAGGTGCTCAAGGGCCTATGTTTAATACAGCTATGAAAAGAGCTAAAAAGTTTGGCACAAAAGACACTTATGTGTTAACAGCTAGACCGCCAGCTGCCGCTGAACCAATACAGCAATTTTTAGCTGCTCAAGGTTTAAATATACCTTTAGAAAATATTACTGGGCTAGGTAATAGTACTGGAGATGCTAAAGCAGAATGGATGTTGGAAAAATTCTCAGAAGGATATAATGATATGTATTTTGCTGATGATGCTATGCAGAATGTAGAAGCTGTTAAGAATGTATTAGATCAATTAGACATCAAGTCGGAAGTTGTTCAAGCTAAAATCCAGTTCAGCAAATCTATTGATTATACGGTTGGGAAATTATTTACGAATCCTGTTAACGCTGACATGAAGGAAGCAAGCAGTATTAATGATGTAAAAAGTGTTAGTGGGTTAACTAATGAGGGTGTATATAACAACATTCAATTTTCAAAGAAGCATAGGGGCGAATACGAAAACCTAATATCAAAACGTCGTCCTGACTTAGTTAAAGAAGGACTAGTGTCTGAAACTGTAGATAACATGTTTAACTACATTGATAATTTAGATGTTCCTGCTGATAAAAAAAGAAAATACGAAAGAATAACTACTAAGTGGATAGCGACTAGTAGTATAAAGCTAAACGAAGATTCTTATAAAATTAAAGACGCTGTAGAGTTATCTGAAAAATACAAAGAAGATGTATTCTCTTACAATAATCCTAATGAGATTATAGAAAAGTACGCTAGTAAATCTAAAGCAAAACTCACAAACCCTAAAGATGTAAAAGAGTTTGCTGAAGAAATCGTTAAAAATGAAAAATATGGTATTACAGAACATGTAGTCGATGAGACCATAGAGGGACAAGAGGCTGTTAGAAAAGTTATAGATACGCATTGGGGCGAGACTTCTAACCCTTGGTGTATCACGCAGTCTAAAAACGGTAAATTAACAGAGGAAGCTTGGGATAACTGGAAGGGTTATAGTAGAGGTTCAAAAAGAATTGTATTTCAAAATGGTAAGTTATTAGCTTTTTATGCCAATGGTTTATACTGGGATAGAATGGATAACGATACTAAGCAACCAGTGGTAAGCATTAAAGAAGGTAAAGTCACGACAAAAGTAGAGCTTACAAAGAACGAACGTGTTAGAGAAGTTATCACCACTAGTGAAGATGGTAATACTATTACAACAGAATACAAAACAGAAACTAACCGATACGGTAAAGGAACTAAACTTATAGAAGAAAGAGTTAATGGTAAAAAAGTTAAAACTTCTGAAATAGAAAGTAATGGTACGGTTAACGAGGTAGTTATATTTAATAAAGACGGAAAAGCAACCGCTTCATACAACTACGACTTTCTTGGTGGTTTAATAGGTGTAAACAGAAGAACTGGGACATTTGAATTAGAATACAGAGGAGATGTAGCTTTAAAGATTGGAGATTCTTTATCGCAAGAAAACTTTGATTATGATACTAGGATGTATGAGTTTAGTGGTATAATTGATTTAGAAGCCCAAGGTATTAAAAGAGATAGATACACTGCTCCAAGTATAGAAATAGGCTGGAGAATGCCAGAAACAAGCGCTGATATGAAAGATCTTGTACAGACTATTGATGGTAAAGTAAGAATAAATCTTGAAAAAGTTTTAGAGGTTGATCCAGAGATGAGAGGACTACCTAGTAATATACAGTTTAGCAAGGCAATTAGCAATGAGTTTAACGAGCTTATAGAAAGAACAACTGGTATTGAAGCTAAAAAAGTATTTTCAGAAGCGCAGGCAAAAATCAGAGGTAAAAGAGGTAAGTACAAAGGTATAATACCAGCGTCTGCTCAAGATTTTATGGGGTTATTATATAATTTCATGGGCAAGGGTAAACAAGGAGATGCTGATATGGCTTTCTTTAAAAAAGCTTTAGTAGATCCTTTTGCTAGAGGTATAGATGAGTTAAACGCTTCTAGACAAGCTGCTTCTAATGATTATAAAAATTTAACAAAGCAGTTTCCTAAAGTTAAAAAGAAATTAAACAAAAAAGCAGGCGAAACAGCGTTTACAAACGACCAAGCAGTTAGGGTTTACTTGTGGAATAAAGCTGGGTTTGACGTTCCTGGATTATCAAAAAGAGATTTAGCAACTCTAGACGCGTATGTAAAAAACGATCCTGAGTTACAAGACTTTGCAGATACTCTTGGTATAATATCCAAAAAATCAGAAGGATATGCAAAGCCTGGTGAGTATTGGTTAGTAGAAAACATAATTTCCGATTTAACAAGCGACGGCGCTATTGGAGAAGCTAGAGCTGATTTCTTAAGTGAGTGGCAACAAAACGCTGATCAGATATTTTCTGAAGAAAACTTGAATAAAATAGAAGCTATATACGGTTCTAAGTTTAGAGAAGCTTTAGTAGACTCGTTATATCGTATGCGTACTGGTAAAAATAGACCATCTGGAGGAAGTAGACTAATGAACAACTATATGAACTGGGTTAATAATTCTGTTGGTGCAATCATGTTCTTTAATGTTCGTTCTGCTGTATTACAAACTATATCTGCAACTAATTATATTAATTGGTCAGATAACAACCCGCTTAAAGCAGCGGCTGCGTTTGCTAACCAAAAACAATTTTGGTCAGACTTTGTAATGTTGTTTAATTCAGATTATTTAAAACAAAGAAGAGCTGGTAATAGAAGAGGTGTTAACGAAGCTGATTTAACTTCCGCGGTAAAAGGAGTTGGACCTGCTGAACAAGCAAAAGCAGTTATACGTTATTTATTAAAAATAGGTTTTTTACCTACGCAAATTGCGGATAGTTTTGCTATTGCTTCTGGTGGTGCTTCTTTTTATAGAAATAGAGTTAAAACTTACGTTAAACAAGGTATGTCTAAGGCAGAAGCTGAAGCTAAAGCTTTTTTAGATTTTCAAGAAACAACAGAGGTCTCTCAGCAGTCAGCTAGACCAGATATGATTTCTCAACAACAGGCAAATCCATTAGGAAGATTGATATTAGCGTTTCAAAACACTCCAATGCAGTATGCTAGGATAATGAATAAAGCAGCTAGAGACTTAGCTAATGGTAGAGGTGACGCAAAAACACATATATCTAAAATAATATATTACGGAGCTGTTCAGTCTATACTATTTGGTGCTTTACAATCAGCTATATTTGCTTCTTTAGGAGATGACGAAGAAGAAGACCTTGACAAGAAGAAACAAAGAATATTAAATCAAATGATAGACTCTGTTCTTTCTGGTATTGGTTATGGTGGTAAGGCTATATCTACTGTTAAAAACTCTATAATGGAGTTTCTAAAACAAAGAGATAAAGGTTTTAGAGCTGACCACGCTTATACGATACTACAGCTTCTAGGCTTTTCTCCTCCTATTGGATCTAAGCTTAGAAAAATATACAGCGCTATACAAACTGAAAAGTTTAACAAAGATGTGTTTACAAGAAGAGGGTTGACGATGGACAATCCTCTTTGGCAAGCTATTGGTTATACTATAGAAGGTTTCTTTAACGTACCTGTTGGCAGGTTAGCTCAGAAAATGCAAAATATAGATAACGCTCTTGATGAAAACAACCAATGGTGGGAAAGAGTTGCTTTAATTATGGGTTGGAATACGTGGGATCTTGGTATTAAAGATGCAGATATCGAAGGTATAAAAGAAGAAATAAAAGAAGAGAAAAAGATTGAAACTAAAAAGAAACGAAAAATAAAAAAAGAGGAAAAGAAAAAAGAAAAAGAAAAAGAAGAAGAAAAAGTAATAGAGGATAATATAGAAAAACAGAAAAAGGAAAAGAAAGAGGGTAAAAAAGAAATAAAATGCGCGGCGGTAAGCAAAAGCGGCAAAAGATGTAAAACAAATATAGAGCCAGGCAGCGTTTATTGCACGGTGCACGTGAAAGTAGAGCAAGGAACTAAAGAGGTTCAATGTAAAAAAATTAAGTCTAACAAGAAGAGATGTAAGATGAAGACAAAGGCTAAAAGTGGCTATTGCTACTATCACGATTAAATAAAGCAAAAAATACGTAATAATATAACAATAAAGTAAACCGTAAAAAATGGCTAAAGAACTAAACGAGGATACAACATTTAAAATGAGTGTTAAAACCATGGGTATGGTAGCTGCAGGTATATTTGTAGCTGTTGGCGGATGGTACTCTCTTATGCAAGAAATACAAGAGGCTAAAGAGCAGCCAGTGCAAATTGATGTTAACATTCTTAAAGAAGAAATTTTAGAAGCAATACCAGAGGCTGAGATAACCAGAATGGAATTTGACATGAAAGATCAAATGATTAGACAGACAATACTAACAACTCAAGAAGATGTAGAGGAAATGAAAAAGACTCTAGAAAAAATTGAAGACAAACTCTATAACAGATGAAACCAACCTCTAAAACATTCGGCATATACTTATTAGTATTACTATTTATATTATTAGCAAACACTTCTTTTAGCCAAATAGTGGTGACACACTTTAACGCTGAATGGAACGACCCAAATAAAGCTGAATGGATTGGAGAATTAGAGGAGTGCGATATAACTTACGTTGATATAGCCACTAGTCCAAAGATACAAAAAAAACATAAAGTTGTTGTTGTGCCAACAATTATTATTTTTAAAGACGGAGAAGAGGTTAAAAGATGGCAAGCCGATTTAAGTTTTAAAATGATAGCAACAAAAGAAGAACTGCAAGAATATATCGATGAATTACTAATGGGAGATTTCTAATGAAGAAAATATTACTACTAATTTTATTACCACTGTTTAGTTACGCACAAAAAGAAGTTGTTATACATATAAATACAGATGGTTATCCTAGTGAAACTAAATGGGTTTTTTATGACTCTGTTTACAACGGCGATACTTTAGCTCATGTAGATTATGGTCATTATACTCAGCCTAACTTTATGCATAGAGATACTTTTTACATTGACACTGTAACTAACGTATCGTTTGTTATATATGATAGTTATGGAGATGGTATTGTTAACGGCGAGTATTATGTAACTATATGTGGGGATACAATAGTAGATTATCCTGTAAGTACATTTACCACGGGGTTGATACACAATAGAGCTGTGCCTCAATGCATGCCAAATCCTCCACCACCACCATCGGGACCTTGTGTGCCGACTTTAGTCAATATAAACTTAGATCAATTTACTGGTGAAACTAGTTGGGAAATAACAGATACAATGGGTAACACTTTATACGCAGGAGGCCCATACCCAAACGCTCCTGATTATCAACCACAATTTATTCCGGTTTGCTTACCTACAGGTATTTTAAATTTTACTATATTTGACACGTATGGAGACGGTTTAGCTGGAAGCCAGTGGGGTGGAAACGACGGTTCGTATTATTTGATACAATGTGGAGATACCTTGGTGTTTGGTGCCACGCCTAATTTTGGGACAGATTCCACTCATGTATTCACATCAGATACGTGTACACCTCCGCCACCAGTGCCGGGCTGTATGGATCAAAACTATTTAGAATTTAATCCAACAGCCACAGTAAACGACAGTAGCTGCGCTACTTTAAAAATATATGGTTGTACTGATAGTACAATGTTTAACTACGATTCAACTGCAAA
>UEXM01000925.1_pt2 | contig 25919 bp, 25 predicted proteins | sample 1796661 | NCBI WGS metagenome assembly UEXM01 (sample SAMEA4772469, study PRJEB27181) | metagenome | reverse complement strand
TTCATAGTGGTAATCCTTACTATTAACAATATCCTTAGAGACTTCATCAGGGTATTTTAGAGCAAGAATATTAATCTTTAGGTCTGCTAGTGTATCTTCATCCATAAGTTTTCGTGTAGTAGTAACTTTATATACTCTACCGAATAACCCTTCCAGAACAAGTTTGTGCGTCTGTGTGCCGTCTAGAGTTCCAGTAGTGCCTATTCTATACTCTGCCTCTCTTGACTTATTCATCAGGCCTGATAAAGACTTTGCTTTGAAGTTATGCACTTCATCACCAAAGATACAACCAAACTGTTCAAACCATGTAGAAGGTAACTTATAGATTGACTGCCATGTAGAAATGAATACTCTCTGTGGAATATTATTCTTAGGCATACCAGAATAGATTCTATGGCAGACTTCTGCTGCTTCTAAACCATAGTTATCAAAGTCAGAGAACATCTGCTGAACAAGTGATGTAGTAGGAACAACAATAAGAACACGTTTGTTATAGTGTTCCAGATACCACATCATCAGAACATAGATGATAAGAGACTTACCTGAACCTGTAGGAGACAGCAGAATAGCACGTTTTGACCTTAGTGCCTGACAGATAGCATCAAACTGATAGTCTCTTACTTCAAAAGGTAAGTTCAGTTTCTGAATAAACTCATAGACTTCTTTAGGGTCTACTAATGATTTAGTATCAGGTGCGCCATACTGATTATCATATTCTACTTCTAATGTATAGTTTCTTGGTTTGATAAAGTCAGACAGATATTCCCAGAGACCAACAGGCAGTTCATTATTGCGGTTATTAAATAGTCTGGTTTTACCGTCCCATTTACCACTCTTATAAGCTGGCATATATTTGTAACCCGGAGTTTCAAATGAGAAGTAATCTGTCAACTCATTTGAAACATGCGGTTCACACTGGATTTCTAGTGCAGAATAGTTTTTCTGTCTAACTACCAAATCTGTCATTATTTGAGATTAGGTCGCATAGTAGACGGCATTTGGAACAGAACATTAATAGGTCCAGATACTACATCACGGGCAAACACTGCCCAGCAAATAGTTTCATCATCAGGATAATGTTCAATCATATATTCTCTGAAACTTGTTCCGGTTGTATATACATCATCTACAATCAGAACAGGGTCATCAGGATTGCCTGTAGCAGATTCATTTAGAATATCACCGAGACGTTTACCACCACGGGGAATACCTACTGCTTTACGAAACGGACGTGTCTCATACTCTAGGATCATCTTGGCAAGACAACGCCAGTCAGTCACATAGAGTGCATCCATTTCAATCTTCCATCCTAGTTTATTACCAGCATGTGAAATAAAGTCTTCGTCAACAAATAAAGCCATATCAATTCCCTGCTTCAAATCTGCGCCATTCAATCATATTCTTGATTGTAGAGTGTCGCCATTTTAAGTTATTAATTATTTCGTCTAGTGTATCTAGCACTGTCTTATAGTAGACAATTTTCTTTTCAGACTTCTGAATATCTAGGTCTGCATCATAAAAATAATTCATGTCTCCTTTGAGAACCTTAACTCCGTAAAAGGGGTCAAATTCCCATCCAGTTTCTTTGATTTCATCTTCATGCATCTTACCATTATAATAACGCCATTTACTCTTAAGCAGAACCTTTTGATCAAGTTCTACTTCTTGGAGTCTCAGTTTGGTAAGAGAACGTATCTCCAAATACTTTGCATGGAGTGATGGAGTTTGTCTAGATGCTTCGTCTAGTTTAAACTCAGAGATTTCACAATCTTCTTTCCACATTTCTAGAATGCCATTTAAGTCTAGTTTCATTATAAAGTCCTATAGGTGTAAGGTTTAACTTACGTTAGTATATCACACTATCCTTTGAATTCAAAGCCTGTAAATACAAAAGATGCATTGAATGTCAGGTATTCTACAGAAGAAGCAATAGAGGTCAGTTGTAGTCCACTCAAAGAAGTTGGGTTACATCCTTTATATAGGATGCGTTTATTTTGAGTATTATTGCTGGTAAGAATAGCAACAGAAATATCTGCCTGTGTAGGAACCTTAGATGTATTTCTACTAGACCTTGCACCTTGTTCAACAAAGTCTTCATTAACCATACCCTCTAACCAATTATACAGTTCAAGGTATGATGTAATATTTTCATCTAGAATAAAAGTAACATTAAGTTGAGAGAAGTCTAGTGCATCACCCGGCAAACTAATATTACCAATACGAGAGTATGCAACATTAGGTGCTGTCATAGACACGTCTGGATGATCGACAGATTGTGCGAAAAACTCCAAGTTAGGATAGTTTTCTCTGTCAATTATTACTCTAAACCCTGTAGGTTGTAAGTAATTTTTATTAGCAGTTAAGGTTTCTACCATTTGTGTTCTCCAATAAAAAAAGGGTGGACCTTTCGATCCACCCTAGTATTTATATTGACATTATTATTGTTATATTAGACTTATGCCAAGATGTTGTCTACACGGAAGATACGGTAGTATGGGTTTGCCTTAACGGTTCCCAGACCACTAGCAACAGCTCCCGGTGCAAATGGATTAGATGCCATGCCGTAACGGGTCTTGAAACCAATCTTAGGCTGGAAATCGTTTTCACCAATAGCACGAACCATAGTCAGCGGAACGTATGGACAGTAGAATACACCAGCATCATATGCGTTATTACCTTTGTATCCAACAGTTACATAGTCTGCAACTGCGTATGGATCAATGTATACTTTGTGCTTACCGTTGAGTACACCAGCAAATGTGTTGCCTGTGTCGTCAACCTGAAGGTTAGCGGACATTGCAGGAGTGTAATCCAGCATACCAGCCGCAGCCATTGCAGATGCTACATCGGAAGAACAGATGATAAAGTTACCACGTCCACGACGGGTCTCTTTAGCAATCTGGTTTGCTTCACGTTCAAGTTGGAAGATAAGTCCCTTGAACTTCTCTACAGACCAACGACCATCAGCATCTACGTTAAGGTCAAAAATACCTTTTGTAGAAGTAGAACCAACTACGCCTTGCGCACCAGTCTTTGCATGAGCATTGATAGTACGGATAACTTCACGGTTGATTTCTGCAAGGATTTCAGCAGACAGAATGTTTGCAAGTTCTGTCTCAGCATCCAGACCATGAATTGCTTTCAGGTCTTGTGCCAGTTCCATTGTGTACTCAGCCTTGAGCGCACGGGACTTAGCAGTTACAGTTTGCTTCTCAATGGAGAAACCCATCTCACCGAAACGCTGGTTTGCAGAAGAACTTCCAAGAAGTTCGGCGTCTGCTGTAGAAGTTCCATTGCCGATAACGCTAGTACCACGATCAGCATCATCTACATTAGAATCACCAGAGAATGCGGAGTCTGCCCACGGACCCATTGGATCAGTGGTCTGAGTTGAAGAGTCACCGGAGAAACCAGTTGCTGCTTCATCAGTTCCGTCACCCGCAGCACCAAATGCTTCGTCACCGGAATTCTTACCAGCTTTACCGCCAGCAGTCTTGTACTTGGACTTCATTGCAAAGATAAGACCAGTAGGACCAGTCATTGGCTGTACACCACATACATCGTATGCAATCAGGTTAGGCATAGCACGACGAACCAGCGAAATCAATACTGGATCGAAACCGGAAGTGGAAGCACCACCACCATCAGCAGAAACAGTACCTGCTTCGTTTACCATGCCAAAGGCACCTTGAGCTGCGTCTTCACGCATTGCACGTTCTTGGTTTTCAAGGATCGCCGCAGTAACTTGTCTACGGTGATTGTCGGAAATAGGACCAGCAGTTTCTTCGTTAAGTACTGGAGCCCACTTATTTACGAGTTTATCGTAAGATACGGTAGGATTCATAATTGATACACCTTCTTAATTATTGTGGTTTATGTGTCTGTCTAAGTGCAGAAACGTAACGAGCCATAGAAGATGGAATTTCTTCTTCGTCTACAGATTCGTCAATCATTTCTTCACCTACAACAGATGGAGTTTTCTTTGTGAAGTAAGATTCTTTGATGGTAGATACTTTCATTGCGAAAGTTTCTTCATCTTCAAAATCAATATCTTCTGCTAGAGTTTTCAACTTCTCTACCTGTGTCTCAGCAAGATCACGGGAATGCTCACGAATGATTGCATCACGCTTGAGTTCTTCCAGTTCACCGGACATATGGATAGAGGATTCTGTGGTTTCGTTCAACTTCTCTTCAAGTTCACGAACCTGAGTACCAAGCTCATCAACCAAATCAACTTTGGACTCTGGTACGTCTACATAAGACTCAGTGAACAGGTTCTTAAGACCAGTCATGAAGTCTTCTGCAAGTTCAGTGCGGAGACCATTCTCGATAGCGAGTTTGTTCTCTTCCATAAACTTTTCTACAACGTAGTTCAAGTATCCGTCGATTTGCTCTACCATTTCCTCACGGGTGGTTTTGAGTTCTTCGTCAAATTCTTCCTGAAGTTCAGATTCGATGCGAGATACTTCCTCAGATACCTTAGACTTAACGGCAGCTTCTACGATAACTGCTGCTTTGTCTTTAAAGGTCTCAGAGAGAGTTGCTTCAGATTCTACCAGAGCATTCATGTCAGCAGTTACATCAACATTTACTGCTGCAACTTTTTCATGAATTTCATCTGTATCAACATCTTCTGCGTCTACATCTTCTTTCATTTTCATGGCATTCATCATTTTGCCGTAAGATGCTTGAAGATCAGACTTCTTCATCTTACTCATTTCGCCATACATAGCATTGATCATGCCTGCTTTTGTTCCGGGCATTTTGTCAGCAACTTGGTCACCCTTGTTTGCTTCCCCACCGGGAACAGATGCTTTGTTTTTGACTGCTTTACCAGCAGCGCCAACAGAAGCGATAGCAGCCGCTGGAGTTTCTACTCCATCTTTTGCTTCAGACACTTCTTCTGCTTCTACAGATTCTTCGGAAGTTTCTTCCTCAATAACCTCTTCAACAGATTCAATGTCTTCATACATTTCTTGATCGGACATTTCTATCTCCTATTAAAGATTAATCTTAGAGAGGAAATTTTTAAACTCCCGAATCTCAACCGCAGAACGGTCAGACCTAGAAGCATTATTAATTTCAGTCTCAATTTTTTCAAGTTCTTGAGCTTCCAGAACACCATTGTTCCAAATCCACTCTACACCTTCCATAATCCCATCAACGAAAGCTGACGGTGCAGAAGGGTCTTGCACGATGTCTACAGTGCTAAGAACAAAGTCTTTACCGACCATGTTCACACCATTTCTCTGCTCAAGAGTTCCCATACCACGAGTCGAAACACCTAGCTTAACTCCACCATCTAAGAGACCTTTAACAATCTGTCCATTAGGTGTGTCAAGAATAAGCGCTTTACCCATCACATCATTACCGTTCCACTTGAGTTCGGTGATACGATGAGATACTTTATCTAAGTTAATGATAGGACCAGCTGGATGATTTAACTCACCTACTGCACGTTGTGTGCGCACCTGTTCCGTATCATACTTAGAAACTGCATTCTCCAAGATTGCTCTTGGATAAATTCTACCATTTCGGTTCTTTTGTTCAGCTTGGGCAAAAATACCTTCGATTACATAATTCTTACCGCCGCCTTCTTTAGCTTCGATAATGTATTCAACATTTTCTGTATGTTCTGTAATCAGTTTCATTTGAAAATTCCACCTTGTCCAATTCTTTTGCCGCCTAATTTAGAAGAGCTTGCTCCACCGAGTTTGCCCTTACTCATCATTTGTCCAAAATTTCGGGCAGACTTCATAGCCTCCCGTTCGTTCTCTTCAGTGTCAACAGTCTGGTTATCATACATGATATGGAAAGTATTATCTTTCTTTGTAATCATGACTTCACCACCCTTAGTGTCTAAGACCTTAACAATCTTGTGACCTTTAGGGGCAATGTTGAGACTAAATTCTTTAAATGTCTTCATCTGATTCTACTTCTGAATATTCTTGTTCGGATGATAAATTTGCTTCATCTTCTAGTTCAGCATCAGTAACATTATTAAAAACATAATTGGCAACACGGACCTTCTCATCATCTAAACGAGAGGTAAGTCTATCATTAACTAACTCTGCAAACTGCTTTTCAGCCTCTACAAAGTTCTTTGTTGTAACATTATTTAAAAAATCAACGATTTCAGTCATTTAATTGCCTCAATAAAAATTTCGTAATATTATTTATAAGATTCTATTCTTCGGGTTCTGGTTCTTCAATTTCACCAGATTTCTTTTCTTTATCAATCTGATCTGCCATTGTTTTAATGTCATCATCAGATAACATCAATACTTTCTTTTGAGTCCATTCTTTAGAATAGAATACACCAACATAAGGTTCTAAGTCTCTCAGCATATTTACACGTTCTCTTAGAATCTCAGCATCTTTAAGTTCTGTAAAGTAGTTATCAGTAATATACTCTATAGTAATATCACTTTTCCAAGATTCCCAATCTTCTTCGGTAATAATACCTTTAAGAAGAAGTTGCTTTTTGAGAATATTATAGAACAAGTCTGCAAATCTTCTACGCAGTCTGTCTACAAACTTTTGGAACTTAAACTCATCTCTAGTAATCTCAGTAGTTCTACCAAGAATACCACCACCACCTTGCTCTGGATCAAGTCTACTTACAGGAACATTAAGTGCCTTATAGAGTTTCTTTTGAAAATAAATGATATCATCAATCTCACCCAAGTTCTGTCCACCGGGGAGTGTAGAAATCTCTGTGCCTCTACCACCTTCACGTCTAGGTAACCAGAAGTCTTCCAGCATAGACATATGCTTAGAATCATTCTTAAGATCACCTGTGTTAGCATCATAGACCATCTTATTTCTATATCTGGTCATAATGTCTTTAAGGTATTGCTCAGCTTTACCTCTAGGCATATTACCTACATCAATATAGAAAATACGTCTTTCAGGCGCACGGGACAACCTGTAGATAACCAGAGCATCTTCCATCATACGCAACTGATTGATAGGTTTCAATGCTTTATGTAAGTAGGATACAACTTTCTTACGAGTAGAGTCTAACATACCACTAGTAACATAACTAATAGCATCAGGGTAAATCTTTACAGTAGTCCCACCCTTCATAGTACTAGCAAATCTTGTTTGGTTGGTATCAGAGTAAAGGAAATACTCATCAACCTTCTTAACAATATCCACACCAGTAGCAGGGTCTTTTTCTTTTTTAACTTCTTTTACTTTACGAATCTTTGTAGCATCAATAGGTCTAACTTCTTGAATACCACTTTGCGGTGACTTAGGGTCTACTACTAAGTGATGATAGACACGACCATCAACATAGTATCTACGGAAGATATCATGTGCATAGTTCTTAAAGTCTAGCATACCTAAGAGACCATCAAACTCTTCTTTGATTTGCTTCTTAATAGAATCTGTAGTGTCTACTTCATCAAGATTAAGTTCTACAATATCATCTTCACCTGAAATAACTTCATTAATAATATCTTCAACAGCAGCATCTACTTCAGGATGCATTGCAACTGTTCTGTATTGTCTAATTAAATCTTTATCGTCTTTTGCTTGCTCACCAGTTAAGTCAACATAGGAACCATAATGGCTTCCGGCAGCAGTGACATATCCTGCGCCATCATCATCTAATGGTGGTACAATAGACGGTAGTTGTTCTTTTTTCTTTTCGTTTCTAGCTCTAGAGATTTCAAACCCAAAGAGTTTTAAACTATTATCGTCTGCCAAAACATGTCTCCAAATATAATAATAGGGGAGAGTTCATTCTCCCCCCTATTTAGCACTTCTGTTAGGAAGTTGTGTTGGATTCCCAGTACTGGACTTGGAAAGTCACACCGAATTCCTCAATAGCTGCCGCTGGATCGTAGGACAGGTCAATTGGATCAATGTTAGTAGGGAAACAACCACGGAAGTTGTAAGTCTTAAGTGTAGAACCATCTCTATCTAGTTGTTCTACAATCAAGTCAGCCTGATAGTCTACAGGGTTAGTGAGACCACTGTTGTCAGAGTGAGCATTAATCCCATTCATCCAACGTTCCATTGCATTTCTTACATCAAAGTCAGTGTCGTTAATAATCGTTGGTGACCAAACATCAAATGTTCTGTCCCCAGCAATCTTAAGTTCACGACCCCTGAAAGGCACAATGATTTCAGACATGATAGAACCGGGCAGTTGAGCTGCCCGACACATAAACGAGGTAAGTTCTACGTTACCCCCTGCGTAACCCGGAAAGTTGATCGTTGCCTTGAATAGATTAGGTCTAGCACCGCCACCTTTCAGTTTTGCTTTGAAGTCATCGACTCCTAAAATAGCCATCTTTTATATCTCCTTAGTTAAGCGGTTTAGAATGACAGACCAACTACTTCTTCAAAGTCCACACCAGTTCTTACAGCCACAAAGTTAAGTGTGATGTAGTTAATAGAACGAGCAGGTTTGATGAAGATAGTAGCAATGAATTCGTTGCGGTCAATAATCTCAGGTGTGTTATTTGTTTCGTCACAAATAACTCTGAAATCAGTGATACCACGGCGACCTTTTACTTCTCTCAGGAAAGGTTCTACAATGTTTACAAACTCTGCTCTTGTAAATTCATCGTTGAATTCAAAGAGAACAGACTTAGCAGCACGGGAGATTGCTCTTTCAAGAGTGAGGAACAAGCGGCGAACGTTAATACGGTCAAACGCAGAAGGTCTACGAAGCATGGTCTTATCACCAAACAAAGTAATACCAGAACCCGGAATGTTAGCAATTGGGTTTACGTTTGCTCTGTAGAGTCTGTCACGTTCTGCCTTTACAGGAGAATGTGCAATATCTACAGCACCAAAGTATTGTCCTCTTCTCAGACCCGCTGGCGAGAACCAAGGAGCAGTATTAAAGTCAGACTGTGCCATCAGACCAGCAGTAGAAGCAGCAGCTGGAATATTGATGTATTCGTCGTTATACTTGTCAAATACTTTTAACCAGTTGTTATCCAAGAAGGTATAAGAACTAGAAGGAAGTGTATTTGCGAATGCAATAGTATCTGCTACAGGAGTTGTAGTATTGATTACTGCATGCTTAGGTGGAGATGCAACTACAATACAATCTTTACGAGTTGTAGCAGCAATGCTATTCAAGTCTGTAATGATAGTATCTGCTTTTGTATTTTGAGCAGTATCAGTACCACCACTAACTGCCGGAGCAATTAAGAAGTCTACCTGATATGCATCAGCATCTTCGATTTTATCAAATGCTGTAGCATAAGCGCCAGCACCTAAAGATTGAGCATTTGCACCATTAGCAAGAGTGATAGTTTTCACTACCTGCTTAGAAGTAATCAATGCAAAATCAGTGCTTGTATCAGCATCTGTGCCAGCACCAGCAACTCTATAGTCAGAGTCAATGTTAGCAGCATCAGCAAGCCATACATAGGAAGACTGATTATTGATCACATCTGCAATGTAGTTGGTAGAACCATCTGCGTTCTTTGCATTAGATGCCAAAGATACGAATGGAAATGCTTCAAGAACAGTATTTTTAGTTCCAGTAAACTCACCACCTCTATCTACTACAGCAACATGAACTTCATCGTTGGTAGCAGTTTTGCCCGTTGCAAAAGGAGATGTAGCAGGAGCTTCGTTGAAACTATTTACAAGTCCCCAAGACGTAAATGCCGAATCTGCACCAGCATTAAATGGGCAGATTTGAATGTCAAGAGAGTTGCCCAAAGTTCCCGGATACTTTGCTAAGAACCCGTGGAAACCTTTAGAAGCAGCATCTAAGGCAGTTCCACGTCTATTGTCAAAGTCTGCTTCGTTAAGAATAGCAGGAGCATTAGAGTCTCTAGTTGAACCTACAACGTTGGCAAAACTGGAAACAGTATCGACATGGTATGCATTAAGTGCTGTGGAAGAACCACTATCTAAGGCACGAATTACTAAAAGTTGATCAGAATATTTTGAGAAGTATGCAGCGGAATGGAAGTCCACTGAATTATTGGTGTCAGGAGAAGCAAATTTCTCTACAAGGTCTGCTTCATTATACACATATGTTGGTACATCTACTGGACCCCAACGGAAGTTACCTGCGAAAACACCTGTGGTGGTTCCGACATTTGGTACATACCCTGTGAGGTCAATCTCACGGGTTACTACAGCTGGAGACAGAGAAGGCGTGAAAAAAGCCATGAGTCTTCCTCTTTTTCGTTTGGATTAATAATAAGTTATCCATAATAAGGTAGTTTCAAAACACAATATTATTTATAAATATCTGATCTTAGAACATTTCTGTTCTTTCTGAGGTCCAAACATCACCTCCAATTACTTCTGTTTCGTCTCTGTCTACACCATCATCAATGATGCCTACAGGGACAATATCGTCTTCAATCTCTTTATTACGCTGTTCATAAAGCATTTGTTTTATTGTCATATCAGTTTGATTAACAAATGCTTCACTACCAACATACCATGCAAACATAACCAAGTTCATTACTAGGTCATCATGGTTGCCATCAGATGCTTCAAAAGAATTGCCTCTTGCTTCAAATGTAGAACATTCACTAATCGTGTCTAGGTCTACAAGTTCAAGTCTCTTTTCTTCTACCAAGTCTTTGAGGTTAGAACAACCGATACGTTTGACTTTTCTATTCATAGTCATGCCAATAGCACCAGCTTTGATCATTGACTCTACATGAACATTTTCATATTCAATATCATAGTATAGTCCATTAGCAACTACAGAACCTGCATCATTAGATTCAATAATAGCATATGCTTCATTATATCTCTTTGCCCACTTGTGAATAATATCAGGGAAAAGAATAGGTGAAATCATATTGTTTCTATAACAAGCAACTTGCTTGAAAGGGTTAGTAGAAATATCAATAATATTAAATGTAGAATAATCCTGTCCACGACCTTTAGCAACATCTACAGTCATAATATAGTCATGGTTCTTCTTAGGTTCTTCATAGACTTTTACATCGCCCATATCAGCAAGTGGAGATGCAGCCTTCATATTCATTAGTGCATCAGCAGAGATAAGTGTATTACCTGTTCCAAAGAAGGTATTGTGAGAAACAAATCCATTATCGTGATTATATATCTTACCATTCGAAACATTTACAGGATCATAAAAATAATCACCCTCAGATATTTCAATAATATCTTTTACAGTTTTTCCAATATTATCACCAATCTTAACATCACTAGCAAGCACTTCTTTGCCGTTGATAATAAATCTATGATCATATGCAGATTCAACATTACCTTCTTCAAATACAAACTTGAGAGACTTGTCGTGCCAATACCGGGCAACCCCTTCAAATGGATGAAATCCAGATGGTGTTAGGATTTGCATATTGATGGTAGAACTTTTGTTCGAGTTTTCCATAAGACAATATCTCTTAATAAAGTATTGGAAACGGAATATTTCTCAGAATACTTGTTTCCAAATAATTGTGCTGTGTTGGTTTTTTTCCAACTTGAATTTTTCTTATTTCTTTCTTCATTTATATCTCTACATTCTTTTTCAAGTTGATCTTTTATTGATTCATAAAATAATCTAATTTCTACAACTATTTCATCAGAAAGTTTAGGTTTGCGTAACCTCTTACCTTTTCTAATTTCAGAATGATGTTTTCGAATTTTTGGATCAGACCATTGATTGAGAGATATTTCTCGCATTTGCTCTGGACCACCACCTCTTTTTTTAGCAGATTCGCTCATCTTTTTACGAGATTCTTCAGAAAAAATATATCCTAATGTAGTAAAGTTTTTTGAATTATGGCCATATCCTTTACCAGAAGGACTTTCATTTAATCCATTATTATAAGTGTCCAACTCTTCTATTAGTTCAGATTCTCTTTGTTCTATGTATGATCTATCTAAACTTTTTTCTAAAATCTCTATAGTGAATTCATCATTACGAAATCTTTTGGATCTTTTATGATCTCCCATTCTCTGCTTCATACGTCTCTCTATTGTGATACCAACGTATTGCTGAGAGTCTGATTTCCTCGTCAATAGATAAACCAGATGTTGATCCTCTTTGAATACATTCATATAAATCCCCTATAGTGATTTCCGCTATAGAATTATTTATACAAATAGTAATTTGTGAATTACTTTTTAGGCAATTACCAAATTCTTGCTGAAACTGTAGTTCTGAGGTATTAGATATGGTTTGCTTCTTCCACTCTTCATCACGTCCCGGAACGTCCCACCAGTCCACTCTGAAGGGTTTAAATTCATTTGTGGACTGTAATGCACCCTCATAAATTTTATGGAAAATATTACCAATACCATTAGCAGTAGAAGTAATAATCACCCTAGAAGTTTTACCAGATGATACAACAGGATAGGTAGAGGTATAGAAGGTAGCAGCATCATCTACAAATGCAAACTCATCTAGGAACAGCAGGTTTACAGACAGTCCACGAATAGAAGAACCAGAAGTAGCAGCTGCAATAATACGAGAGTTATTTGAAAACTCTAACGAACCTTTGTTGAGTGCTTTAGTGCCGGGTTGTAAAAAGAATGGAACATTCTCTAGTGCAAGAGTAATACGAGAAAGCATCTCTCTAGCAGTTGCACCTTTGTTTGCCAACACAGCAATAGTCTGGTCAGGATGGAATAATGCATACCAAAGAATATACATACATGAACTGATAGACTTACCAGACTGTCTACAGGCAAGAACAATAGAAAATCTATTATCTTCAAAATGCTTAAACATTTCTTTCTGGTAAGGATACATCTTGAAAGGTGTTAGACCTTCATCAAGGTTAATTACCTTACCATAAGTCTCAGCAAAGTATACCGGGTCAGTCATACATTTCCGATATTCTAGGATATCTTCTTTAGACCATCCCTGTTGCACACCATCTTTCTTGACCTGTGCATTACCGAGGTAAGTTTCATTCACTCTTAAAATATCTCTTTGCTAATTTATGGAGTGCATAGAACCAGAAACCATTAATGATTGGTTCAATAATAGCATCTAATGCTGCTAACTCCATAGCTGCACCTGTGATTAACCAGTTGCAGATTGTAGCAATAATAATATGCCCAATAGTATAAATTATTGCTAGTAGGACACTAGACTCACCAATGAGTCTTTTAAGGAGTTTAAATATTCCTTTGGTCAGTTCTGTCATATACATTATCAATTACCTTTTCATTATCATCGCCCCGCAGCATTTTTTGTAACTCTGCTGTGGAACCTACAAATACATTTTGTGTAAGAGATTTGGTATCATCACCGATATTACCTTTAGTTTGAGTAACATTAATCTCTTGGTGTTTTTTATGCATTGCTAATAGTGCATGTGCATTATCAGCTTGCTGTTTAATCATCCCTGTCAAGACTTCAATAGCACGGGGATGTTCAGACTCTTCTGCCAAGTCCTGTGCCATTCTCAGACCTTCTTCACCTGAGTGTAGAAGAGACCTAAGAGTAGAACGAATAAGGTCTAGGTCTTCATCATAACTAGAATGAACACTCTCAGGAATATCTCTCTTTGGCACAATATTACTAGTCATTATGCACTATCCCCTTCACCCGGAATGATAAATGTTTCAGTAAATCCATAGTCACTATCAGGACTTACATTCAACGGGTTTGGTTCAATAATAATACGTTCAAACAAATTGTCTGAATCTGTAAGACTGTAAGAACCTACAGTTGGAATATCTGGATCACGGAAGTCAACAATAGCCTTACGGATGATAGAACTATCTGCAATCGGACCATAGAAGTTAGTTTTGATTTCAAAGTCTAATGTATATATGATAGTTCTTCTGTTCTCTAACGAACCTTCATAATCATCACTAAAAGAAATACCAATCAAAGAAATAGGAATATCTTCTTTGATATTAGGATAATCACTAAACTGTTTCATAGTAATAGTAAAGGTAGGATTAAAGAAAGGAATAATCTGCTCAAGTATTTGAACAGCATCTTCATTTGTCTTTGCCAGAATATTCAATTGAAAGTTTAGAATATAGGGAACAGCAGTAAAGAACTTAGTCTTTTTATTATTATCTGAAACAACAGTTTCTGTAAAGTTATTTGTTTTAGGTAATTGTCTAGTAGGATCAAAGTAAAGAGAAGACATTTCAAATCCCATTCTAGGGAGTTTGATTGCTAATTTAGCATCTGACATGTCTTCTGTTTCACGAATACGATCCAAATACTTTTGTTTTGGAGAGTAACTTAGTGGAACTTTGATTTGACTGATAGCACTACCACTAGAGTCTTTACGAACCAAGTAAATATTATTAAATAGTGTTCCAAATACAGCTACGCATTTACGAATCTTTTCATGGTAGAAGTGCTGATTTAGCATTTTATGTCACCTCTCCAAACGGATTACCTTCACTAAAGTCAATAATATTATCACCTTCAGTTTCAAAGATATCATTTTGTTGTGTTACTTGAATTTGATTATTTTCTCTGGTAGAAATTACAGTGTAGGATGCACTGTCAGTTCCAAGACCAGTTGAGAAGATGTTTGAAACACTGCCCGTTGTGAAGACATGATACTTACCATCATCTGCTCCAAGATGGACAAGTGATATTTCATTGGAACTATCATTCCACTTAGCAATCTCAGCTGAGAGTGTAACGTTGTTGGCAAGACTTTGCTGGATAGTTGTTCCTACTTGTAATGCATCACTATCATAGGCACTATCAAATAGAGTCAGAATATACTGGTAAGCATAGTCCTGTTCAATCTGATCAATCTGTGCAATGTCAGTATCAAAGTCTTCATCATTGTATTCAAAGAGTTCAATCTCCATACGGAATGTTGGAAGATTAGATAACTGATAGAATGGTTGATCATCAATCACTCTCATGATTTCAAAGATTTGATTTGATAATGGAAGAAAGATCAAATCACCTTCATTTGGTCTACTCTGTGAAGATGAATGGTCAAAAGTAACTTCTTGCCATCTACGTCTAGAGACATGAAGTGTAGCTCTGTCTCTAATTTCTACACCAAACTTACTAAAGAGTTCTTGGTCTCCATCAAAGTTATCAATGTTTTCCAGATACATTTCAATCTGGTAAGCATCTTCAAACTTAGAAGCAACATCTTCACCAAAGATTTTATCTTCTGCTACAAGTGTTCTAGGCATATAGAATATATCTTGCCCATACATCTTGAGAGATTCGATAACAATATTTTCGTATAAATCTTGTTCTGATTTTACTGATTGACTAAAGTAAAGATTAGTTGCCATTATACCTTATCCTACAAAAAAGTCAACAGGCAACTCATATGTATTACGCAGTTTATCTTCTAACCGCAACATTTCCTGAGTAGCATCATCATACAACTGTCTACCATTCAAGGTAACACCACCCGGAAGTTGCACACCTTCAAACTTAATTAGGTTTGCTCCCCATTGCTGTTTGATAGCCTGTGTAAGATATTCTTTTACAAACAAATCATTATATACATCTGTATGAGTTTCAGGGTCTACAGTCTTGAATGTTTCAAAGACAATATACTCACCTTCGATAATATCCTGTTCTGCAAACTTACCATGAATGTATACTCTGTTCTGGTGCCTATTAAAGTCAATATGCGGATAACCAGTCAACTGAGCATCTAACAAGGCAAGATATTGTTTGGTCTGCTCATAGTAGGCAAGATCACCAATATAGGTGTTTAAATCATAGATATCATTCAAGGACATTTGATACTTAATATCAAACATTCCAGCAGAGTTACCTGAACCTTTTACCATAAACAGTTTCTTAATATAGATGATACTATCGTCTACAGTAATATAACCATTAGTAATATCAGTAGATGTTACTTGATGTTTGAGGAAAGTTCTGACTACTGCATCAGAATGATACTCCTGATACAACTGGAGTGTGTCATCAGTTCTATCCTCAAGTTGATCAATATCTACGTTGATTTCAATGACAGGTGCGCCAAGTCTTCTTAGACAATGATCTATGAGTTGGTCTCTTGTACTTGGTTTAGCCATGTCTTTTCCTTAGATAACTACATTTATTATATATTTATCAATCTGAAGAGTCTAGACTAGAATCAACTAATGGTGCATTAGCAAGGTCAGAATCAATCATTGCTTGCCATGCAGCATCTGCATCGGGTACTTTATATGGAGATGGAGTTCCACCACTGCCTTTAGTATTAACCAAGAAGATTTGTGAACTGTCAAGAAGTTCATTCGAAACTGGTTTGTCATAACACTTTACGAAAATCCATGTCTCTCCAGAATCACCTACAAATGATCTTCCAATATCAAAACCGCTTCTAGCATAAGTCATAGCTTGCTTTTTAGCAGATTTATTATTTCTTCGCATAGCATACATATACTCTTTTCGAGTAGCAGTATTCATGCTTCCTTGTGCAATTTGTTTTAATTCTTGCGTTAGTGTGAGAGACATTTTAATACACTCCTATGCTATATCTCTATTATACTGGTGTAATCGTATCACCAGCACGACTTCTGATGATAACTTGCTTAAGTTCATCACCACCCGGACCATACCCTCTTACATCATTAGGATCAGTTGGTCCTACTGTAGAGTTACCATTTGAATCTATATATGGAGAATTAGTAATAGTGGACTGTAATGCGGTTCCAACAGAGTTTGTAAATACTCCAAATAGTGTCAGTCTACCAGAACCAAGTGCGATACTGTCCAATGTACCAAGAACCACATCTTCGTTATCATATGAAGACCCCAAATACGTTCCGGGATATGCATCACTATCTGCCATACCACCAGACTTAGTTCCAGCTCCACTCCAAGAAGGATATGATAATGGTAAAGCACTAGAGTCGAAACTAGTCGTACCATTGACATTAAAGTCTAGGTTAAAGAAGTTTACTGAATTATTATATACATCAAATAGTGTATTGATACTTCCTAGTGATAAAGAATCTAATTGACCGAATGAAGATACTACATCACTATCTGTTCCTCTATTAGAACGTGCAGTCAGAATACCAGTAGCAGAATCTCCAGTCAATAATACGTCATTAAATGGATTTAAATTAACTCCTGAATAACTAATTGGTCCTAGATATGACAAAGAGACTGTAGATGCTGTTCCAGAATCTCCATCAGCTCCTCCAGAATCGGCACCTATACCACGGGTGCCACCTGTAAGAGTAATAGTAGAACCTTCAGATACTGCTACACCATTAATCCAAGCTAGACCACCACCGCCTCCGCCTCCACCAGCATTAGTTTGGTTAGAACCACCTGAACCACCACCCGGACCAATAGCAACAATACTAACTGAGTCTACACCCGCAGGAATAGTAAAAGTAGTAGATGGAGGAGCAGGAAGAGTAGTAGGTGTGTAACGAATAACAACAATACCCGATCCACCGGCACCACCGGCACCTGATGTGTATGCACCACCACCACCGCCACCGCCTGTGTTATCGCCACCAGCACCGCCAGCGGAAGACGTAGTAACACCTGTACCATCTGCACCAGAATTTCTAGCCGATCCACCACCGATACCGACCGAACTACCACTCGAATTTGCAGCACCACCGCCACCGCCACCGATACCGCCGTCACCACCTTGAATCTGATAGTTTGAAGAACCACCGCCACCGCCATAGTAGTAGTCAGTTGATCCCCATCCTGTGACTTGAACGCCTACACCGCCATCACCATCTTCTGCGGCCGTTTGACTTTCTCCGTCTCCACCAGCACCAGCGCCACCACCGCCACCTCGATAACCCGGCGAAACTTCGCCATTTGATCCATTACCACCTGTGTTGCCACCATGAACAGTATACGATCCACCATTCTCATTAGTGTAAGATGAAGCTGAATTTCCAGTTGATGCAGTTCCGTCGTTAGCTTCCCAACCATCAGCAGCACCACCGCTGTTACTTCCGGTGTCGTCATTTGCTACTGTTGCTTTACGGCTCTCACCGCCTTGACCTGACTTTGCAGTTATTGTTGTAAGTCCAGTTGCAGCAATGGATGACGCACCACCGTTTATTCCGAGCGCAGTGTCTACCGTTGCACCTGCTCCACCTGCACCTACTGTTACAGTGATTGTTCCGCCTGAAGATAGTGTTAGACCTGTACCGATTACGACTTCGCCACCAGCACCACCACCAGCGTTGTTTTCACCGCCGCCACCACCGCCACCGACAAGTAAAACATCAAATGTTCCTCCAGAAGAAAATGTCAGTGTCCCATCAGAAAGAAATTCGTGATATGATTTACCACTATATGTAAAGTCGCTGTCTCCACCTGTCGCTGAAAAATTGGAACCAATATCCGCATGATCAGTAAGCAGAATTACCTCGCTGTAACCATCGGTTGCGAGTTGTGCAGAATCAGCATTTGATGGAAACGAAGCGGCCATCTATCTTTACTTCTCCAAAGTGATCTTTTTCTCTACAATGTGGTCACGATACCAAGAAAAATTACCAGCTACAAGGTCATGGTCAATATTTTCTTTTTTCCATTCCAAAGGACTAGCATTCTTAACATTTACTTTACTATATACATCTTCTCTTTTAAAAGGAATAACCTGAATAATAGGGTCACCTCTTTTAATATAAAACTCATACTCTTGTTCATTATTAGGATTCAAAATCCTAAATGGAAAGTTAATAACATTTTGATAATTATCAGTATCAACTACGCCACTAAAACATTCGAAGTATTTATTACCAGAATTAATAGGACTAATAAACAAACACGAATAACCTTCACGGGTATTGATCTTCCAAGGATTATTAAACTTTAATGCTAATCCCCGAAATGGACCTTGCCCCAATTGTTTAGAATCATGTTCAGAAAGAAGTTCAACAGTATTACCTGCTAAGTTAATTTGTGATCTAGTTTCTTTAATATAAGCCTGACCTGAATTACCTACCTTAATATACATATCAGCAGGAGCAGGAATAGTATATCCTATTCTCATAGCATCTAGAAAAGGAACACACTTACGAACAGTATCTAACTTCCTAGCTGGCATTGCTACATGCATACCTTCGTCTGTCTGCTCTTTCATCTTCTTGATCCAATCAGGAAGAAACTTACGAGAGTTATCTGGACTTGGAATGTAACTAAAAGCAGGGTCAGTTGATACAAACTCAATCAAGGGTTCTTTTTTCTTAAATAGATTAAACATTATATTTCCTCATTACGATAAAGTATAGGTCGTAGTTCCTGAAGAACTAATTACTTTTCTGGTTCTAGCAGACCCAGCTGGTGTCTTATATATAATTCTCACTGCACCTGTTGCGCCATCTACACCAGTGCTTATTTCAGTAGATTTTGCTGAACCAGCACCACCACCAAATCTACCTTCAGCACCGGGTAGTTGTGTGCCACCAATTGTTTCTCCAGATAATGTTGATGTATCTATAGAATCTCCAGAAGTAGATGTAGTATTTATTGTTGCAGTGCCGTTTTCCGGACCTGCAACAACTCTACCATTAGACCCGCTTAGTCCCGGCGCACCATTAGTTTGCCCACCCCTTCCTGCCTGACCACCAACAGATGCAGAAAACTCATTTGTAGATCCTGCTGATTGGGTAGAGGCAGCACCATTATGCTGCACTGTGGGAGAATCTGTGCCAGAAGAAGTAGAAACTTGTGTAATAGTAAGATAAGAGAATCCTGAAGGAGAAGTGTTTAAGTTAGTGGATCCGCCACCACCACCAGCACCAGCATCGTTACCACCCGTATCTCCAGAACCACCAGCACCGCCAAACCAACCGCCGCCACCACCGCCGCCGCCACCTTCACTACCCCGCTCTAAGCCACCTTGACCCCCGACGCCGCCGAAGGAATGAGCAATAACACCACCTGCACCAGAACCACCCGAAACAGCAGCCTGTTGAAGACCAACACCACCATCCTGTGCATAAGTGCCTTTTGTTGGAGCATTGGCAGCAGAATAGGAAGGATTAACGCCACCAGTTGATTGAGTGCCACCGTGGCCACCAATAGCACCGTTACCAACATCTTGAGCATCAGCACCATTCCCTCCAGCAGCGCCACCCGCAGCACCAGCAGAAGCATCACGGTTATTGGGGTCGGTTCCAACACCACCTCCTCCACCACCAGCACCGACAACGCAGAGATAATCAGTGTTAGATCCATCAGTAATGTAAACTAAGGTTGCAGCTCCGCCACCGCCAGCATCACCATCGTTTTGATCTGCAAATGCTGATCCTCCCCCACCGGGATAGGCATAGATAGTTTCTGTTCCTTTAAGACCTTCAATTTTGAATTCTAAAAAACCACCGTTACCACCCGGTCCACCATCTTCGCCATCACCCTGCCCGTTTACGTTACCTCCAGCACCACCAGCACCCCAAGCAGAAACAATAACTGGATCAAAAGTAGAACTACTGCCAATTAAAGCACCATCACTATCAGCAAACCCGTCTACACCACCTTGCCAGTCACTATCACCAAAGGAAAAGGCACCGCCTCCACCAGTATCAGCACCTCCACCTGATCCAGATGATCCTACACCTGAACCATAGAGTCCAGTACCACCGCCTCCAGTAAGTTTTTTACCAGTAGAATATCCGCCTCCACCGCCACCATTAGAAGTGGTGCCATTAGTGGTTCCTGTTCCTCCAGCGCCACCTGTTCCAGCATAACCAGCAGCGCCACCGCCACCAGCACCATTAGTAGATGATCCACCTGCTCCACCAGAACCACCCGAATAAGCAGCACCTGTTCCTAATGAATTATCAAAGGACGCATTTCCACCCACACCAGCAGTTCCAGATGCAGTACCCCCTGCACCTGAGTTTGCTACTAGGAGAGTAGTAGAAGATAAGGCAGCAGTTTCTGCTTGTGGATACCTAGCATTCTGCTGTGCAGCAGTTTCATTCTCAGTATAGAGAATGGAAAATGGAACGTTATCTGAGTCAAAAAGAATTCCCATCTCTTTACTACTACTACTATTTCTTCAACAACAGTGCAGCTTGAGTATGGTTCATAGGCACAACCCAATGTTCTACTGAGTTTGTAGGATTGACTGCATAGAAACCATCATCATCAGTTTGAATTGATACTGCATCAAGGAAATTATATTTATTATGTCTATATGGACCAAAGATTTTTAATCCGTATGTTCTACCTAGCATAGCAAATGCTGATAACTTTTTATCTGTTCCACCCGGATTTCCAGCTTCAACAATACCAGCAGCGTTGAAGACGGACGTATTACTGTTGGCGTTTGCAAAAAATGCAGCGGTATCATTTGCTTCAGTTAGGTTGGCTTTGAGAGTATTATCGTTTGTGCCGTGCTGACCAAAAATTCCACCAGCTGTCATTTTCATATTTCCTACAGAAAGGATTGGTTCGTAAACAGAATAGTTTACTTGCTGTTCAGGAGTAGGATGAAATTCTTGGAAAGAGTGTCTATCGCTATCTCCAGAAGCAACTAGTGTATTACCATCATTAGAGTCAAGCATATTTGCTACCATAGGAATACCCGGACCATAAGATACTATCTTATGAATATCAGATTTTCCGGGAATATGTTCTGACAAAGAACCAATAGGTTGAAGACCTTTGTTATCTCCAAACATACCATGTCTAGAACCATAGAATGCTTCATTCAAAGAATAACAGGTTTGCGCATTAAGATGCCCTACATATCCCATCCAACCCATATGAAGTCTTGTAGAAGAAAGATACTGTCTACCTGATTGTGGACTTCCATATGCATCAAACTTATTAATAGACTCAGCAGTTTCTAATTTACGTTGATCTGTATTACCAGAACCTCTAGGAGTTGATCCAGTTCCTAAAACTCTAGTTGGATATTCAGTAAGCATAAACTGCGCACCGTCTGCACCATACCAGTGAAGTTCTTGACCTAATTCTGCACCAGAACCAATTGCAACTGCTCCATTTGTTGCAGTATTCCATCCAGCATAAGTTGATCCACCATAAGTATTATTCTTTGAAACATTTTCAGTTTCTGTATTGCCGCTGAAAGTTCTTACTATGAAGTTGCCTAAGTTTTTGTCTCTAACATTAGAATGGGATGAGTTAGAAGCAGCACCCGCAGATGCCAGTGATGTATTATGAGTAGAACTACTTGGTCCCATCATAATATTTCCAGAAATCTCAATTCTAGGACGAGTCCCGTTTACAACATCTGTGACAGTATGACCCAAATCTAATAAACTAGCACCATCACCTTTTTCTCCATATTCAACGTTTTGTTCGAATTCATGGTAAAATCCAGCGTCACCACGACTGCCGGTGTTGCTGCCAGTAGTATTAATATTTACGTTGAGAGTGTTGACGCTGAAGTTAGCACGGCTTATAAAATCTGTAAAGTTAGTGAGTGCATTACTAGTAGCAATCGTGCCATCTGCATTTCTATATGTTGTTCCATGCTGCGTTACAGTTGCAGACCTATGCGTCCCTTGTGTGTTTGATGACAGGTGGTTAACATTCCCTCCGTGGTTGGTTGTGCCGGATCCCAAGACATAAAAGTCAGCTGAATTAAACGAGTTTGGTGTTGCCATACCATTATTCATCAGCAAACTATGAGCATTAAACTTAACACCATTATGAATAAATTCATCTGTAGGAGCAGCTTCTCCAAACTCTTTCTTATATTCAGATACCATCATTACTGTATTATAAGGAGAGTTTAATTCAGGGTCTTGATCTTGTGCCTGATTTACAAACATAGCAAGATATCGAGCCTGCGCACCTTCAGAGTCTACACCTCTAAAGTTATCTGTTCCATGTGAAGAGTCTTTATTAGTGCTGACATTATCACCATCACCAAACATCCAAAGTGTAAAGTTTCCGTCAATGCTGAATGTAAGTTCGTTAAACTGATTTTTATAACTTAGGTCTTTATGTCCAAATCCTGTCTGTGCATATCTATCATAGTAGATATCATACAGCATAGCGTTTCCTCTAGGAAGAACCCCACTTGCAGACTTAGTTGAAGCAATAATAGGCGAGTTGCCAGATGCTTTAGTAGTGCTGTTGTTTGAGTTTACTAATTTGTTTACCTTAGTATTGCCACCAAAACGAGTAGTATTCCAAATATCAGATTGTGCTTCATATGCCAAAGAACCGTCTGTCTTACCATATCCATCAGCATCTGCAATGTTAATACCACCATTAACTGCATCAGAATCGGCAAAGGCACCTGTTGAATCTAACATATTACCTAATACGGTAGAATTCCAATCAGAGAACATATCCCATCTCATTACCAAAACATTGTCAGAAGATATATATCTTGGGTCTCTAGCAGTATCATCAAATTCATTATCTAAAAGAGTTTTCTCATCTCGCTCAAAGAGTTTAAGTCTCAGATATTTGTAGTTTTCATTAGAATCACCTGAAGTTCTTGGTGAAGTTCCATAGTCATAACATCTTGCTCTTAAGAACCCATAAACTGCACTATCGTTATACCCAGCTGGATCAGCAATAATATCCGCAGAGGTTCCTACATTTTTAGAACCACCATAGATACCGTCAAAACGTTCCCATCCAAGGGGTCTTGTTTTAGGATTAGATGCAGTGTCATCAATTTCAGTAGAAATTGCTCTTTGAATAATGTGCATCAAATCTTTTTTATCTTGAAGGGTGGCAGTTCCAGTTAGAGCGCCACCACCTGACGGAGTAGTATCAACTTTAGCATTGATATACTTCACGTTATTACTTAAGTTAAAGGTGGAGGATAAAATTGACATTATTTCTAACCTTTTATTATTATTATGTTGAGTAGAATATTTCTACTGTTAAATCTTGATGAGTATTGCTACTATTGATATTGTTAATATCCATTCTAATAGTATCACTAGAAGTTACTGAAGTTGCAGTAGTAAACGCTGAAGAAAATGTTGTCTGCCCTGTAGGAATTGTAAATGTCTCTAATGGTGTTCCATTTTTATTTATCTCAAAAACAATATCGCCGTTACCTGCTGCTCCTAATGTAGCATCTAATCTTTTAATAGTAATTGTAGATTGTGGAGAATATGTAGATGTTCCTGTTCCTACTGCAAACTGTCCAGGCTGCACAATAGCAAATGCATCTAATTCTTCAATAGCAGGAAGAAACTCTGTTCCGTTCCAAATCTCTAATCTATTTTGGGAAGTATCAAAGAATAACTCACCTGAGTCAGCACCAGCAGAAACACTAGGTGCGCCATTGGACGAATCCATAGATGCTTTAATTCTTGTAATGCCAGAACCATTACCTGCAATAGTTCCGCCGACTTGTAAGCCATTTTTGACTTTAAAGTCCTGATCATTCGCCAAGGTTCACTCTCCCCAATAGGCACATATTCGATTATATCTTTATTTATACAAATTAATCAATCAATAATAATTTCATAACTTTAAATGTAGTTGCATTAGTTGATGCTGGAGTTGCTAATAATCTTACATTTCCACCATTAATATCTACGTCATAGGTTGCTAACGCTGAACTAGTTGCTACCTGACCATATTCTGTTGCCACAGCTGTAGTTCCATTATGTGTAATAAGAAGTTCACTAATATATCTGTTAGACCCATCTTTAGCGGTAACTACTAACTTAGCACCAGAGAAAGTAGCAGCAGTAAATGTTGCAATGGCAGCTTGATTTCCATCTGATATTTGATCACTGTCAGTATCAATTGCCATATGACCATTAACATCTAGTGTAGCAGCAGGAGAAGTAGTGCCAATACCTACGTTTCCGCTGGCGTCGATGCGCATGGCTTCTGTATCGTTTGTCATTAAGGCTAGTGGGTGGTTTGTGCTACTGCCTATAGTAACTTCACTTGCGGCAGACGTAACCTTAATTTCAAAGCCTCTATCAGTACCATTAGTAGTTCGAAAGTCAGTAGTAGCATCTGTTGCATCCACTACTCGAAGCTTTTTTATAGTGTTATCTGTCCCAATACCAACCCTGTTGTTTGCAGCATCTACAAAGAGCGTATCAGTATCAATAGTAAGATTATTCGCAGTCAGATTGGTAAATGTAGCAGAGTCTGCTGTAGTATGACCGATTGCAGTACCATCAATAAATCCACCATTAATATCTACAGTAGCAGTAGTCAAGTTTCCAGAAATAGTAGCACTATCTGTAGTAATACTACCTGTTACATCAATACCTGTGCTGGTAGTATCAAACTTCTTAAGACCATTATGATATAATTCTACAGCCCCATTAACCTTAAATGCTGCCATTTGTTCGCTGTTATTGTACTGCATAATCTTTACAGCACCATTACCACGAAGTCTTAAATCACCAGTTCCACGATCATCAACATAACTGTGACTGCCATCATGGTAAATTTCAAGATCAGCACCAGTACCCATCTTAATCTTGGAATTGTCTGGCATGACAATATTATCTGAGTCAGAGAAGGTAATATCACCGTCAACGGTAATACTACCTGTTACTTCAATAGACCTATTAAAGTCCCATCTATCAGTAGCACCATCATATGTAATAGTTGGATTAGATGCGTAGGTTCCTACTGTAATACCAGCTCCAGTTGCTTGAGCTGCATTTGCTGCACTGTCTGCCAGAACAATATTCTTGTCACTAATAGAAAGATTTACAGAATTAATAGTAGTAGTTGTACCATTGATCTGAAGGTCACCCAAGATAACCAATGTTCCAGCACTGTCTTGAGGATGTGGATCAATGAACATATTTCCAGAAGAAGTACTGCTGATAGTATTACCATCAATACGAATATTATCCACATCTAACTGAGTGAGACCAGCAAGTGCAGTAGTAGACCCACCAAGAACAATAGAAGTAGTACCGATTGTAGATGAGTCATACTGAAGCTTGGCGTTAGTAATACCACCATCTTTTACTCTGACTGCACCAGAACCATCAGTAGCAGAAAGTTCAATTGTAAAACCATCAACAGTAACTTCAATCTCATCTGCATTAGCAGTGATACCATCACCACC